>Ga0335085_10002061_pt1 | contig 39085 bp, 31 predicted proteins | sample Lox_Sample_45_FD_206712 | JGI IMG/M metagenome (GOLD analysis project Ga0335085, IMG submission 206712) | Soil microbial communities from Loxahatchee National Wildlife Refuge, Florida, United States - Lox_Sample_4.5 | ecosystem: Environmental > Terrestrial > Soil > Wetlands | place: USA...
CGTTCAGCGCCACCGTGTCGCCGGAAACGATTCCGGAGAGCGCGTAGTTGGAGGCACCAAGCGCGGCCGCCGTGGTGCCGTCATAGGTCTTGGAGACGGAACCCGTCAGCGAGGCGGTCAAGGTGGCGGGGGTGATCGTGCCAATGGCGCCTGAGACCGACGTCGAAGCCAGCACGTAATCCGAAGCCGACGCGCCGGAGATGGCGAGCCCGCTTACCGTTACGGTCTTGTCGCTGCCGGCGTCCTTGGTGTCGAAAGTGCCGGAGGCCGGATCGTTCAGCGCCACCGTGTCGCCGGAAACGATTCCGGAGAGCGCGTAGTTGGAGGCACCAAGCGCGGCCGCCGTGGTGCCGTCATAGGTCTTGGAGACGGAACCCGTCAGCGAGGCGGTCAAGGTGGAAGGGGTGATCGTGCCCACCGCGGCCGACAGCGTGCCGGACGCCAGCGTGTAGTTGCCCGCATCGGCACCGGTGAGCGTCACGCCGGTCACGGTTACCGTCTTGCCGCTGCCGGCATCCTTGGTGTCGAAAGTGCCGGAGGCCGGATCGTTCAGCGCCACCGTGTCGCCGGAAACGATTCCGGAGAGCGTGTAGTTCGAGGCCGCAAGCGCGACCGCCGTGGTGCCGTCATAGGTCTTGGAGACGGAGCCCGTCAGCGAAGCGGTCAAGGTGGCGGGGGTGATCGTGCCCACCGCGGCCGACAGCGTGCCGGACGCCAGCGTGTAGTTGCCCGCATCGGCACCGGCGAGCGTCACGCCGGTCACGGTCACGGTCTTGCCGCTGCCGGCGTCTTTGGTGTTGTAGGTGGCGGAGGTGTCGTTGACCGTCACGCTGTCGCCCGTCACAAGGCCTGCGAGGCTGTAGTTTGCCTGCGCCAGCGTGGCCGCGGTCGTGCCGTCATACGTCTTCGAGACAACACCCGTGAGCGAGGCGGTGAGCTGTTTTGGGTTGATGGTCAGCGTGGCCGTGTCGTAGATCATGCGATAGCCCGCCGCCACCGCGCCGCTTGCCGTAATGGCGTAGCTGCCGACGTCGCTGGCGACCGTTGCCGTGCTGGCGTAGGTCGGCTGGGCGGTGAATTGATCACCGCTCCGCAGGCCGTAAACGGTGCCGCTGAACACCGGATTGGCGTCGCCGTAGGTTCTACCGGCGTCGGCCGGCACGATCCAGGCCACGCGCGAAACGGCGTAGAGCTGCGGATACCAAGTGCCGTTCGTGGCGTCGTGGGTCGGTGGCGCCCAGGTGGTGTGGAAATCCCAGCCGACATAACTCGCCATGTTGAAGGCGTAGTTCGCCGCCGTGGCATCGCCGCTTTGCAGGCCGACCGCGGTCGAGCTGCCGCCAAACGCGTTCGACCCCAAGCCGAGCAACATGCCGGTGGCGGTCTTGTCCCAATAGGAGCGGGCATCCGTCGCAGCGCCGGTCGTCGCGCCGACAAATCCGCCCGCCACATAAGCGCTCGGCGCGGTCACGAGGCCCGCGGCGTAACTGTCGGAGATTGTGCCGCTCGATGCGCCCGCGCCGTTCACGCCGGCAAACCCGCCGACGATGCTGCCGGTGCCGCCGTTCACGGCGCCACTGCCGAAGGCGTAGCTGATCTGGTACTCGTTCTCGCCCGCGAAGCCACCGGCGAAGGCGTATTTGCCGCTGCCCAGATCGCCGGTGCCCACGGTGACGGAGCCCGTGGCGTCGGCCTGCGTGATGGTGCCGTGGCCGTTGTTCTGACCCACGAAGCCGCCTACATAGGACTGATCGCCGCCGGTCACGTTGCCGCTCGCATAGCTGGTCGCGATGCTGCCTGCGTTCTGGCCGGCGAATCCGCCGACGTGGCCCAGCGTTCCGCTGCCGACTGCGCCGTCGGCGTGCGAGCCCGTGATGGCGCCGTCGTTCCAGCCCACCAGGCCGCCCACCAACACGGGATATCCGTTCGCGGCGTTGCCGGTGCCGCCCGACACCGTACCCGTCGCGTACGAGGCGCTGATGGAGTCGCTGGCCTCGTTGTGGCCGACGAGACCGCCGGAATAGGCAAGGTTGGTACCGACCGTGTTGCCGACCGTCACGCTGCCGGTCGCATACGAGCCGCTGATCGACGGCAGGCTGCCGATCGATGCCTGATCGTCGCCGACCAGGCCGCCAACGATAGCGCCGTCGCCGCCGCTTACCGCCCCGGAGGCGTGCGACGAGCCGATCGTATAATAATTGATGCCGACAAGGCCGCCGACGCTCGCATAGTTGCCGCCCTGCACGACGCCCGTGGCGTAGGAATCCTCCAGGTCGCTGTTGTTGGTGCCTGCCAGACCGCCGACAAGGGCGCCCGTCCCGCCCGTGACGTCGCCTGTGGCATGCGAACCGACGAGGGCGCCGTTGTTGGTGCCGACGAGACCGCCCGCGATCGCGTTGAGCGTCGAGTTGTACGAATTGCCGATGCTGACGTCGCCAGTGGCATACGAATTGACGATTTGGCCGGTGACGTCTTGACCGCCGACCATGTGATGAATGTTGAAGCCAACCAGACCGCCCGCGGACGTGGCCTGAGAGGCGGTCGCGTTGCTGCCGGTCACCGTTCCTGTCGCCCAGGAGTTGTTGATCATGCCGTCGTTCCAGCCGGCGAGACCGCCGCCGGCCGCACCGTCTCCGAAAGTGACCGCGCCCGATGCCGAAGAGGAGTAGGTTGCGCCGCGGTTGTAGCCGATCAGGCCGCCGGCGATGCCTCCGCCTCCCGCCTCGACCGTCGCGGACGACGAGACCGACTGCACGCCCGCGCTTGACGTGACATAGCCGACGCCGCCGCCGATGGTGCTCGCGGTGCCGCCGCTGATCGTTCCGGAGGACGAAGAGGACGAAACGGTCGCGCCGTCCAGATATCCGATCAAGCCGCCCGCAAAACTCGAGGCACCGGCGCCGATCGTGCCGGAGGACGCCGAATTCTGGATGGCTCCGCCGTATTGGTAGCCGACTAGTCCGCCTACCGTCGGCATATAGGTGGCGTTGCCGACGGTGTAGCCGTTTCCGGCGGAAACCGTGACATTGGTGACGTCAACCGCGTTGATCGTGCCGTTGCTGTCGCCGGCCAAGCCACCGACATCGGCACCGTCGCCGCCCGCGATCGTGCCGGACACGCCGATGTTGCTGAGCCTACCTTCGTTGAGCCCGGCCAGACCGCCCACCGCCTGGGAATTGGACCGGCCGCCGGTTCCCGTCACCGACAGCGATGCGAGATTGAGGTCGACGACAAAGCCCGACGACGTGACGTGGCTGAACAGGCCGACGTTGGCGTGCGTGCCGTCGTTGATCGTCAGGTTGGAAATCGTGTTGTTGAGGCCGACGAACATGCCCGAGAAATCAGTCGTAACCGGCGAGGCCGAATAAGTCCCGTCGCCCGCAGCGTCGACGTCGTGCGCCAGCGCGAACAGCCCCGAAGGATTGGCGGCGACGGCCGTCGCCAGGCCCGCCAGGCTGCCGACGAGCGTGAACGCGTGGCCGTCCACCGAAAACGAACTCGCCAGATTGTCGAAGGTGATCTTGTCGTCGAGCGTCAGCGTTCCGCTGCTCGCGACGACGTCGTATGCAAGGGCGACGGAGGATACGCCGGTCGTGGTGATCGGCGCGGCGGTGATCAGTGAGCCGTCGGCCACGACGTCGAGATTCGAACCGTTCAGGGCGATCGCCTTGTCGATCGTGAAGACGCCTGCGTGCGTGGAGATGTCGAGCGTGGCGCCGCCGCTCAACGTGAGCGTGTTGCCCCCCGACAGCGTGAACAGACCGCCTGTGCCCGAGCCGTTGCCGCCGACGGCCGCGGCCAGCCCGGAAACCAGGCCGGAATAGTCGGCAGACGCGCCCTCGAGCCGCAAGGTGTTGGACCAGATGTCGAGGCTTGTCGCGGTGCCGTCGCCGAAGCTGTTGCCGGTGCCGCCGGAAGAGAGGTAGGCGAGAACGTCGGTCGAAGTGCCGACCGGCGCCAAGATGCTATAGGCGCCGTTGGCCCCGCTGGTGACGGTGCCGACCGCGACGCCGTTGTCGAGCACCGACACGCGGGCACCGGCGAGCGGTGTCGTGCCCGCATCGGAATAGACCGTTCCGCTGATCGCGGCGACGCCGCCCGGGAATTGCCAGGCGAGATAAGGATAGCTCTGGCCGGCAATGATCTTCCAGACGCTCGTATCCCAGCCAGCCGGCAGCGCGGCCTGGAGATCGGCCGTGGTCGAGCCGCCGCCGAGACCGGTGGTGGCGGAATCGTAGTAGCTGCCGGCAACAGTGCCGTTGTCGCCATTCGACCAGTGATAACCTACGAAGCCCCTGTAGATCGGTGTCGGGCCCCAGCCACAGCCGGAACAAGACGGCGTCCAGTAATTGGCGCTCCACGCCTCTCCCGTGGCGAAGGACTGGGTGATGCTTCCCGCGCCTTCCTGCACGCCGGCAAATGAACCCACGCCGTTTTGTTCGAAGACTTCAAGGGTTTCGTCGTTGATGGCCATGCCGGCGGAGCCGGTCGCATAGCTTTGCGTAATGGTGCCACTGTTGTCGCCGACGAATCCGCCTACGAAGCTGGAATTGCCGGCACCGGTCGTGGGAGACGACAGCGCGACATCGCCCATGGCGATTGACTGCGTGATGCGGCCTCCCGCATTCACGCCCACCAACCCGCCCGTCGAACCGCCGCCATAGGTTGCCACGACCGAACCGGTGGCGATCGAACGTGTGATCTGGCCGTAGTTCATGCCGACCAGCCCGCCAGTCCGGGAGTAACCGGCCGCCGTGAGATTCACCGAGGAAGATGAATCGGCGATCGCGCCGCTGCCGTACTGAATGCCGACCAGCCCGCCGACATCCCGGTTTCCGGTTATGCTGCCGGAAGCATGCACGTTGCTGATCGTTCCACCACCGTTGATGCCGGCCACCGCACCGACGCTCGTCAAGAGACAGCAGCCGATGGAAATTGAAACGCCGGACAGATTGAGGTTCTCAATGAGACCGTCGTTGGACCGGAACAGCCCGAAGCCGTTGTTGGCGGCGTTATGATACGCAATGGTCAGATTGCTGATGGTATGATTCTGGCCGTCGAATATGCCGGTGAACGTATCGGTCTGGTTGTCTGGGTAGGAACCAATCGGAACCCAACCGGAAAGGTTCGGGTCGTTGTAGCCGTTGTAGCCGGTCAGATCGAGATCGCTATTGAGGGCATAGTTGTGGCTCAAGCGCCAATTGGGGCCGTTCACTGCGGCCAGATCGGCGACCGTGTCGATCAGCATGAAAGTGGTGGACGACCCGCCGCCCACCAGATAGCTGGTGTAATCGAATGGATGGGCGTAATCGGAGGAATGGTAATAGACGGTCAGATTGCCGCTCGCCAAAGCCGTGCTCGCGCCGCTGCCGAATGAAACGGTGCCGACGCTGTTCGCGCCGGAATCGGCGTAGAGCGTGAGGCCGCCCGAGCCCAGGTTGGAAATCGTCACGCCGTCGTCCACGGCGATGTTGCGCCAGGCTTTGAGGGTGAGGCTGCTGGCGCTGTTCCAGACGATATTCGAGGCCACCTCGATGTCGCCGTCCTGCGACCCCGATGAGCCGGTGGTGACGACAACATTGGTCGTCGCCAGCGCATTGGACAGATCAGTGGCGTTGATGATCGAATTGTCGCCCGTCGCCGCGAAGCCGGACGCGTTAGCCGTCGCCGCGTCCGATATCGTCACGTTGTAGGGATCGAGGCTCCAGGTGCCCGTCTTGCCGTGTGCGGAGGTCGTGTCGACGCGTGCTCCGGCGACGTCGAGCACGTGACCGGAGGTTTCCACCGACCCGCCGTCGCCCGACTGCCCTTGCGCTTTGGCCGTGCCGTGGAAAGCGGTGTTCTGCGCGATGACGGAGATGGTTCCGCCGCCGCCGGCGCCCTTGGCGGAGGCATCGAGCACCGTGGCCGCATCGGCCGTGACCGAGGGGGTTCTCCAGCCACCGACGGTGATCGAGCCTCCGCCTCCGGCGCCGCTCGCATCCAAATTTGTGCCTTCGAGGTCGACGGCATTCTGCCCGCCATCAAGCACGATCGAGCCGCCCTTCTCGTGCGCTTCGCGGGCGACGATCGTTCCGCCCGTCGAGACCACGCCCGTCACCAGGTCGGCGGCGGCGCGTGCGGAAAGCAGAACTGTGCGACCCTCGATGCGCCCGTTGTTGGCGACGAGCGCGCTGACCGGCCGGCCGTTCTCGTCGATGGCCGCCGCGATGATGTTGGGATCGACGGGGAACGAGATCAGCCCGTCGCCGGTGAAATCGACCGTGAACACGTTGGAGGCGCCCAGCGCCACCTGCCCCAGCCGAGCCTGGATCACGCCGTTGTTGGCGACGGCGGGCGCGATCAGCCCGACCATGCCCGATTTGGCGGTGATGCTGCCGTTGTTGACGATGTGCGCGTTGGGATCGCCCGCCTGGTCGAACTTGGCGCGGCCCGAAAGGATGTCGCCGTCGGCGGCATCCGAGGTGGTGGCGATCAGCGCGCCGATGTTCACCTTCGCATTGGGACCGAACAGGATGCCGTTGCCGTCGATCAGGACGACGCGGCCGTTGGCGATGAGGCTGCCCAGGATCTTGGCCGGGTCACCGCCGCCGATGCGATTGACCGCGAGCGACGAGGAACCCGGCTGGTCGAAGCGGGTGGTCTCGCCCGCCGCGATGTCGAAGCTCTTCCAGTTGATGATGACGATCTTGGTCTTCTGGTCGACGGTCAGCGTCGAGCCCGATTGCGCGATCGACGCGGTGCCGGCCGCGACGGTGCCGCCGCCGGGATTGGCCAGAGCCGGCTGCGGGAAGCATGCCATCAGCAGCGCGGTGTATCCAACGGCCGAAAGCAGCTGGCGCAGGCGTTCCTTTCCCGAAACCGATGCGCGGATGTTTGCGTACTTCATTGTTGTCCCCCCGAAACCGAAACTAGTTCGTCAGAGTCACTTGGAAGAAGATGCGGCCGTCGCGGTTGCCCTCGAGCGCCACGGTATGGCCGAGCGGCTTGTCGTATTCGACCGAAAGCGCGACATGCTCCATCAGGCGGAAACGCAGGCCGGCGCCGATGCTGACGCCGCCATCGCTGCGCTTGTCGCCAGCGCCGAGCGCTCCGATGTTGCGGGCGGCGCCCGCATCGGCGAAGGCGAAGAGCTGCAAACCGTCCGCCACCCCGCCGAGCCGGTTGCCCAACAGCGGCGAGTAGCGCAGCTCGATCGAACCCATGACACACTCGTCGCCTACGATCTCGTTGTTGTCGAAGCCGCGTCCGAAGCCCGCCCCGCCGAAACCGCACTGGTTCGGCACCAGCAGGCCGCGCGAGGCGATCTGCCCGGAAGCGGTGGCCAACAGATCGAGCGTGCCCGCATCGGTTTCGGCCAAACGCTGAAGGCGCGAGGCGTCGAGGTTCACCGACGTGAACGCGCCGCTGCCCGCCTGCCGGCTGCGCAGCAGCGAAGCGCCGGTGGTGGCGCCGAAAACATCCATTCCCTGCGCGATGGTGACGTCGGCCGCCGACAGCCCCGAGTCGTCGTGCTCGGCCCAGCTGGCGCCGGCTTCGAGCGCGTAGATGCGGTCGCGCGAGTTGGGCGTCGCCGCCAGTTCGGAACGCAGCCACTTGCCGCTGACCCCGCCCCACAGCCAAGCGCTCTCGGCGCGGCTGCGCAGCAGCGGCGCGTTGAGCTGGGCGGACGCCGTCCAGCCGCTGGAGGCAAAGTGCAGCATCGACAGCATCGCCGTGCCGGGACGGGCATCGGAATAGGTGGCGTTCGCCGAGATGCTGAGACCGTTGCCGTTGAGCGGCAGCGTCAGCCGCAGCACGGCGGCATCGAGTTCGTTGGCGTCAAGCGCGCGCACGCCCTTGAGCGCGATCGATTCGCCCTCGCCCAGGAGCGAATTCAACGTCACGCTGGCGCCGGCCTGCCACGGCCCGAACGCCCGCGAGCCGCGGTTGTCGGTTTCCAGCGAAGCGATCATCGGCTGGCGCGCCAGCTTGATGACCAGTCGCGTGGCACCCTCGGGCGCGTTGTCCATGCGCTCGAACACCGCATTCGCCGTGGTTCCCGGCAGGTCGTTCATTAACAGAAGGAAGCGCTCCAGCGTTGCGGTCTTGAGCGGACGCGCGCGTGTGATGTGTTTGCCGAAAGCGCGCAGGGCCGGAGGCACGTCGGCGCCCTCGTAGCGGATGTCCGCGACGTAGCCTTCGACCACGTCGATCGTGGCAACCCCCGCGGTCCTGTCGATGTTCTGGGCCGGCACCAGCGCGAAGCTGAGGGCATAGCCCGCCTGCGCATAGGCCGCCGTGATGCGGCGCGCAGCTTCGAACAGGTCGGCCAGGCTGATCTCGCGTCCGATCAGGCCGGCATAGGCCGCGGCGAGCTGCTCCTGCGCAACGGCGTGTGCGCCCTTGAGGTCCACGCGGCGCAACGTGAAATGGAAACTCTCGGCGCCCGCAGGTGTGGTGAATCCCGACGGTGCCGGCACCACGATCTGGTCGTTGCGCAGCTCGGGAGCCTTTTGCTGAAGCACGCGTTCGACGGCGCCCGGCTGCGCCGTGCCGGGAATGCTCTGGGCCGCAGCCGCGGTAAACGGCAGCACGGCAGCGATCACCAAGTATCGGAATTTGCCCACCTTCACATCCCCCTGCACACAGCCGTTCCCCGCGATGAGCCGGACGGCATGCGACAACACTAGGAGTGGGGCGCTGCGGTGTCTGTGAAGCACATCACAAACTCACCATCCCGTTCGTCGTACGCGGGACCCGCCGCGCCGGGCGGATTCGTGCCCGGAACATGTGCGGCGGCCTCGCAGGCGCAAATGTCGCACGACCTGCGGTGCAGGCGCTCGGGCTGCATGCGGACCTGCTGCGCTAGAGTGGATTCGTACGGTGGTCGTGGGGGCGGCGGCCAATGAGGGGGACATGTCGGCGGAAGGCGCTGTTGCACCGTCATATCCTGTCGAGGACGTTCCGCGCAGGCTGCTGCACGAGGCGTTCGTGCGCGAGACGCGCATCGGGGTGATGCTCGCCCTGATCGCGCGCTTCCTGATGGGTCTGCAGAGCCTCGCCCGCTGGTACTTCAGCGACCGCACCCAGAACTGGGTGTCGTTCTTCCAATGGCGCAACCTGGTCGTCATCTGCATCGGCGTCGAAGACATACTGCTGCTGGCCTTTCTGTTCTTCGTGGCGCGATCGAAGCGGCCGCTGCTGTGGTTTGCGATCGCGTTCGGGATCGACTTCGCGGTCACGACTCAGTTCAAGTACTGGTGGCTTGGATGGCTGCCCGGCATGGACGCGATGCCGCTGTTCATCAACGTCGCCTATCTCGACGTCTTCGAGTTCATGCTGATGCTGGCGATTTGCGCGCTACCGTTGTCGCGCAAGTTCGTGGTCTGGTTCGGCGCCGCGACCCTGGCGGTTTTTGCCGTGGGCACCGTGCAGGCGTTTGTCGTGTGGCCGCACGCGTTCCTCTACACCGGTCCGTTCGGCCCCGGGATGGGCGACGCCAACCTCAGGCTGATGCACGATCCCGAAACGCTGGTCATCGACTACTTCGTCCTCCAGCTGATCCAAGTCGGCATCATCACCTGGCTGGTGATCTGCAGCGTCGAGGAAGGACGCGGCTACGTCGTGTTGCGCACGCGCGCCGAGGCGGGCTTCGCGTTCCTCGCCAAGTTCTTCGCCCCCGCCGTGGCCAACCGCATCTTCGAGAGCGGCCGCATCGAGCCGGCCCGCCGCCGCGTGGCGGTCGCCTTCGTCGACGTCGCGGGACCTTCGCCCGACACCGAGTTCGCGCGCCTGCAGGAACACTACGTCTGGGTCGAACAGTGCGCCTTTGCCCATGACGGGGTGATCGACCGCTTCACCGGCGGGCCCATCATGCTGAGCTTCGGGGCGGTTGTGGCCGACGAAACGGCGGCCAAGAAGGCGCTCGACTGCGCCCTGGCGCTGGTCAAAGGGTCCGAACCGCTGCGCATCGCGCTTCATTTCGGTGAGGCCGTGTCGGGCGAATTCGGCGGCACGCGCAGCCGCACCTTCAGCGTGGTCGGCGACGTCGTGAACACCACCAGGCGCGTGCTCGACCTGGCCGCGGAGTCGGGTTTCCCACTGATCGCCACCGAAGAACTCGTCGCCGCCCTGCCCGCTCGCCCCGACGGCCTCGAGGCGCTGCCGCCCGCCACACTGCGGGGCCGCACCGCACCCGTCTCGCTCTGGAGGGTGCCGGCATGAACCTGCTCTCTCCCGCCATCGCGCACCGGCGCGCCGACATCCCGGAGGGTCATGGCGGGCTCTACGCGCGCACTGCGCTCGCCGCTGCCACCGTACTCTACGCGCTCGTCCGCTTCGGCTGGTACGCCGGCGCCGTGACCGCGGTTGCCGCCGCCGTGTTTGTGCTCGCCGACCGGTTGCAGCATCCCCATCCCGAGCGCCGCCCGCTGGCGCTGCGCTGCCTCCTGATCACGCTGCAGACCGCGGTGATGATCGCTCCGTTCATCGCGCCGCGCCCGTTCGGCTTTGCCTCGGACATGCCGGTGCCGATGGCGTTGAAGACGCCGTTGCTGATGTTGCTCGGCTGCTTCATGGTTTCGCAAATGACCGCGGCGCGCCCGTTCGCCGTGATCTGGACCGGGCTGTCGGTGATCGCGGGCTGGCTGCTGATCCGGGTCGTGATCCGTGCCGATCCGCTGACCATCACCGCGGCGATGCTCAATTTCGCGCACTACAAGACCTGGCTGGCCCTGGCGCGCGCGGCCAGCGTGCCGCACTTCTTCAACAACGGCGTATTCGCCATCCAGCTCCGCGAGCTGATGATCTTCGGCGCCGTCCTGGCGTTCGCCTCCTACCGCGTGCATTTCCTGGCGTTGCGGACGGCGCGGCAGGCCGCCCTGCACGACTCGCTGGTCTCGCACTTCTCGCCCCAGATCGCCGACCTCATGGTACGCTCGAAGAAGCCCGGGCTGATGCGCTGGGCGAAGGACCTTGCCGTGCTCGATTGCGACATGGTGGGATTCACGGCGATTGCGGAGAGGCTAGCGCCCGAACGCGTCGCCGCAACGCTCGAGGCCTACCGCAACTTCGTGGCCGAGGCGGTATTCCGCGCCGACGGCGCCATCGTGTCGTTCACGGGCGACGGCATCACCGCCGTGTTCGGCCTGACCGAGAGCGCTGCGCCGGAAGCAGTCGCGGCGCTCGATTGCGCGCTGGCGATCGCGGCGGGCTGGCGCGAAACCGCACAGGGGCTGATCGGCGCCGAGGCACCCGCGGTGGCAATCGGGGTCGACTTCGGACCGGTGCGGGCGGGCCTGGTGGGCGAAGGCCGCGCGCTGTCGCTGCTCATGCTCGGCGAGCCGGTCAATGGCGCGGCGCGGCTGCAGGCCATGACGCGCGACGTGGCCGCGACCATCCTGGTGAGCGATGCGGAACGGCGCGCCGTCGAAGCGGCGCGTCCAGTCGGGCAAGACAGGCTGGTTCCCGTCGAGGTGGATGGAGCCACGGTTTGGAGCACGGGCAATGGCTGAGATCGGCAAGCAGGGCGTCGTCGACGACCGCCTGACACGCAAGACGCTGGCGCTGGCGGGCACCACGCTGTTCGGAAGCATGGATGCGGCAACCCTGCAGCACGTAGCGGGGATCGCCGAATGGCGCGTGGTCGGGGCGGGCGCGTTCGTGTTCTCGAAGGGCGATCCGGGCGAGCACCTGTTCGTCGTCAACCGGGGACGGGTCAAGATCGTCTCCGGCACGCCCGACGGCCGCGAGATCGTGCTCAACCTTCTGGGTTCCGGCGCCGTGTTCGGAGAGATGGGTTTTGCCGACGGCGGCGCGCGTACCGCCGACGCGGTGACGACGGAGCCCTGCGAGCTTCTGGCCTTGAGCCGCAAGCGACTGCTGCCGCTGATCGTGTCGCATCCCGAGCTCATGCTGCAGATGATGGCGGCCCTGTGCGACCGCGCCCGCTGGCTTGCGGAAACCTATGAGGACTCCGCCTTCCTCGATCTTTCGACGCGACTGGCCAAGCGCCTGTTGTTCCTGTCGCGCGCCTTCGGCATTGACACGCCCCACGGACGCAGGCTCGCCGTTTCGCTGCCGCATCGCGAGCTTGCCGCGCACATGAATGTCACGCGCGAAAGCATCAGCCGGCTGGTCAAGGAGCTTGAGCGCAGCGGCATCCTGGAAGAGCGCCGCGGCATCATGATCCTGAAGGACATGCCGCGGCTGGAAGCGATGGCCCGCGGCGTCGCCTGACTTCGCGCCTTCTGCTTCCGCGCAGGGTGCGGCCGGCTGGCCGCTCGCCTGTGCTTGCTCTGGCGCCATGGCGCCTCCCGGTTCAATATCGGCGGCATGATCCTGGTCGGCCAGTACGACTCCCCTTATGTCCGCCGCGTGGCGGTCACGCTGCGCGCGCTTGGGCTGGCCTACGAGCACGACCGGCGCTCGGTGTTCGCCGATTTCGATTCCATGCGCCAGACCAATCCGCTCGGCCGCATCCCCTCGCTGGTGCTCGACTCGGGCGAGGTGCTGATCGACTCGAATGCGATCCTGGACTGGATCGACGAATTCGTGGGGCCGGAGCGCGCGCTGACGCCGCGTTCGGGCCTCGAACGCAGGCGCGCGCTCAAGCGCATCGCGCTGGCCTCCGGCGGCATCGACAAGCTGGGCGCGGCGAACTACGAGCGCCTGCTCAGACCCGGCCCCTTGCGCTGGCCCGACTGGATCGCGCGCTGCGTGGCCCAAGCCACCGGCGCGCTCGAAGCACTCGACGGCGAAAGCTGGGACGACCACTTCGACCAGGCCCAGATCACCACCGGCTGCCTGATCGGCTATGTCGAGCTGACCGCGCCCGAACTGATGCCCGCGGGGCGTTTCGCATCGCTCGACCGGCTGTGGCAAAGGCTCGGCGCGCGGCCGGAATTCGTGGCCACGCGCACCGAAACCTACGCCCTGCCCGGCGGCCGGCTGGGAGGCTGAGGGCTACTTCACCGGCACCATCAGGTGCTCGTAGGGCGTTCCCGCCCACATCACGTAAGGCGCACTGGTGTCGGGATCGGCGCTCTTGGGATACTGAGCGTAGAACGACGCGCCGGCACCCATGATCATGACGTGCGGGCCCGTCTTGATCCAGTGATTGGTCGCCGTCGGCTTGGTGGCGAAGGGATCGGTGTTGCTGGCATCGGTGCCGCCCGCCAGCATGTACATGAATCCGACCTTGTGCGGCGGCGGCTTGTGCGCGGCCATGGCGCTGACGAAGTCCATCGAGTTCTTGTCCATGCACATCGGGTCAGGTCCCGGCGTCTGCGGATCGTCGGGGATACAGGTCCAGCCGTTGGTTCCCTTGCGCAGCGTGCGCATCTTGCCGTTCGCGTCCATGTCCACGATGGTGGCGTTGGCCGAAACCGACTTCGGCGCCGCCGACATCGCGCTGGCGATCGCCGCGGCATCGCCGCCCGACATCTTCATGCCGGCACTCGCCATCGAACCGGATTGCCCGGCCGCATGCGCCGCGCAGGCCAGCGCGATGGCGCCCGCGCCGAGCGCGACGTTCCTCAACAATGCGTGCATGATCTCCTCCCCAGCGAAACGGGCGAAACGCCCTTCGCGCGAGGGTTACATCGGGCTCGCGGCGCCGTCAAAGCATGACGCAAGGTCGTTTGCGATGCTGACGAATGGGAAGGCGCGCATAAGCCGGCCGAAGCTGCGAAGCAGCGCAGGTTGGCTGGGGCGCCAGGATTCGAACCTGGGAATGCCGGAATCAAAATCCGGTGCCTTACCGCTTGGCGACGCCCCAAGAGGCGCGCGACCATACTGGCAAGGCTTCGCCCTTTCAACGCCGTGGCGCCGACGTCACCGAGCCGTAGCTGCCGGCGCATCTGTCCGCCGCGTCGGGCAGGCCGGCGCCCCCAGGACAGCCTGCCGCAGAGGCGCCGCGCCGCCGTCCGACGCGGCCGACGTCGTCATGGCGGAGGCCTTTGCGCAAAATACATGGTCATCAGCAAGAGAGCCCCGGGCTCGGTCACCATCCAGACCGTGCCCCACAAGAGAAATTCGTGCCGGAAAAGCACCAGCACGACAATCGGGGCCACCAGCCCGTTTGCCGCGAAAAATCCCTTCATCCATCCCTCGAGACCGCGAAAGGCGAAAGCGGGCGAGGCCACGAGCAAGGCAAGCGCCATCAAGACGTAACCGAGGCCGTCGACGGCGGCCATGAAGGAATGGTCCTGGTAGAGCACAAAGCGCACCCGCTCCTCGCTGCCGGCCAGTTGCGCCGGAACCACCACCACGAGCTGGACGAAATAGACCAGGCTGACGAGCACCGCGTACATTGCTGCCAACACGATGCCGGCGTGAATCCAAAATCGTCTTTGTGCCGGAACAGCGTAGTAAAGCGCGGTCATTGCGATCACGAAGGGCGTCGCAATCAAGATCGACGAGCCGTAGACCAGGATGTCGTAGAACGGCTGCACCAACCATCCGAGCACGTGCGCGATCTCGCACGCGCAATAGACGAGCGACGCAGTCAGCGCGGCAAGCGAAAAGACCATGCCCGGCGCAGAGCGCCTGGCGGGGACCCCAGCAGCGGTCATGTGAACCACCCAACTTGACGCCGCGTGTGTGCGTGGGGATTGGGGCTCTATTGCGGCGCCACGATGGCCTTGTATCGGCGCGCCAGCCAAATCCGCGCTCTTCGGACTGCGGATTCGCGCCACTTCTCGTTTTCGCGCAACCCGACGGAAAAGTGCTCCACACTTTTCCGGATTGCTCCGGTATCTTGTCGCGCAATCCGACGGAAAAGTGCTCCACACTTTTCCGGATTGCGCTCAGGAATTTTCGACGCGCCGCGTGCTTTCGAACAGGAACCAGACGCGCCGTTCGGTCTCGTCGATCCAGACTTCGAGCAGACTTGCAGTGGCCACGTCGCCGTGATCGTCGCATAGTTCGTGTGCGCGGCGCAGCGCATCGGCCAGCGCCTTGTTGTCCTCACGCAGCTCGGCCAGCATGTCGAGCGGGGTCACGAACTCCGCGTCGTTGTCCTTGAGGCGCTTGAGCCGTGCGATGTGGCCGATGGAGCGGATCGTCGTCCGGCCGACCTTGCGCACGCGTTCGGCGATCGGATCGGTCATCGCGAAGATCTGGTCGCCTTGCTCGTCGAGCAGAAGGTGGTAATCGCGGAAATGCGATCCCGACATGTGCCAGTGGAAGTTCTTGGTCTTGAGGTAGAGCGCGTAGGCGTCGGCCAAGAGCGCGTTGAGGGCGCCAGAAATGTCGTTGCTGGCATTAGCGCCCAGGGACGTGGGCGTTTCGAGGGCGCCTTCGAAGTTGGGCTTTCTGTCCATGGAAACTCCTCAATCTTGTGGTTGTCGGACCCTCTCGGCGCCGCTTGCGTGCGCCCCGCCGCGGCCTGCGGCTTAATTTATGCGCAAGAAATGCATCTTTCAATGCAAACGCGGCCGGCGCAAGGGTTCCGAACCGGCGCGGCTAGGGATGTTCCTGGGAAAAGCGCGCGTCCAGCCGGCCGAGGATTTCGTCGGCGGAAAAGCCGAGAGCCTCCAGCCTGCCGGTCCGCGCCAGCAGCGCCATCCCGCTCAGCGCCGCCGCCACCAGCAGCACGTCGCATTGGGCCTCGCGGCTGTCGGAGGTCTGACCGGTGACTTCCGAGAGCACCTTGAGGGCGGCGATCAAACGCCCGTTGAACAGCCGTTCGGCCTCGCCGGTTCCCGCGCTGGCCGGCAGCGCCGCCGAACCCGCCACGATCGTCTCGGTGGTGCGCAGCAGCGAAAGCGCGGCGCCCGCGGCGGCGGCGAGCTTGCCTTTGCCGTTGCAGCCGGCAGCGGCCCCGCGCATGGCCCGCGCGATGAACGCGAGATCCTCCGCCGCCAGGGCCAAGAGCAACTCGTCCTTGCCGCTGAAATAGCTGTAGAGCGCCGCCGGGGCGAAGCCCGCCTCGGCCGCCACGCCGCGAAGCGACAGCTCGCGCGCGCCTTCACGGGCGGCGACGCGGCGCGCCGCCTCCAAAATGGCAGCGCGCGTCGCGATATGCTCGCGCGCGCGCCGCTCATTACGACGATTTGCCAAGTCCGACGCGCTCATCATGCCGGGCATGATAAGCGATTCGCTGCGCTACGTCCGAAGCGATTAGTGCGCCGTAGCCGCCACGCAGCCGACAAGGTTGGTGCCCATCGCGCAATAGGCGTTGTGCAGGGTCATGTAATCGGCGACCACCTGCTTCTCGGTGGCCAGCGTGCCCTGGTACTTCTTGTCGAGGTCTGCGGCAGCCTGCTGCAGCGAGGCCATCTTGGCCTGGTCGTTCTTCTGCTTGGCCTCGTCCATCGCCGCCTTCTGCTCGTTAACCTGCTGCTCGATGCAGTTATAGAACGGCTGCAGCGCGTTCTGGTAAATCCGCACCTGCTTGAATGTGTCGGACGCGATCTTGTGGGCATCGTCGGGCGTCCTGCCCTTGATGTCGTTGACGCCGGGAACCAGCGGCGCAACCGGGCTCGGTCCGCAAATGTCATCGGCGAACGCCGGAGCGGCCGCCAGCGCCAAAACGGCCGCCGCCATGCAAACTCTCTTCAACATGACCAAAAAACTCCCCTGGAGTGAATGGATCCCCAACCGCCGCGGAGATAAGCACAATTTCAGCGGGCGAACAAAGCGGAGTGCCGCGTCACGTTAATCCCGCGTAGGGCGGGGCCGGGTTGTACTCCATGCCCCTCTGTACTGCGCGTGCGAAATCAGGGCCATGGAGCTGGCCCGTGAGCCACAAGGCCATGTCAATTCCAGCCGAGACCCCCGCCGCGGTAACCACGTTTCCGTCCCGAACATAACGGTAATTTGCCAGCACCGCCGCGGCCTCGCCCCTCTCCCGCAGGGTCTCCACGAACGACCAATGGGTGGTCACGCGCCGGCCCTTCGCCGGCCCTGCGGCGGTCAGAAGCAGGGCGCCGGTGCACACGCTCGTCACCCATCGCGCCTGACGCGCGATCTCTGCGATCCAGCCCAGGATTGCCGGGTCATTGGCCAGCGCCCGCGTGCCCCGGCCGCCCGGCACCAACAAGACATCGAGCGCCGAGCACTGGGCGGTAGTGAGGTCGGGCAGCACGCGCATGCCCTTGGCGCATCGCACCGGCCGGTCCTCGGCGGCGATCAACTTGACGTCGTGGACCGGCGGCTTGCCCAAATGGGAGGCAACCTCGTTGGCCATCGTGAACACCTCCCATGGCCCCGCGAAATCGAGTTCCTCCGCCTCGTCGAACACCAGAATGCCGATCCCGATCGTCATCGCCGCCTCCCTGATCCGGACGCTCCACAGCTAGCCGATGCACCGCCTGAGCGCCACCGCGTAGCCGTTCACGGCTTCGCGGGCCTCCCTGCGCGGGACGCAGGCCAGCAATCCCACGACCTCGAATCCGTGCCCCCCGGCCAGCGCGCGCAAATAGGATTGCGAATGGCGCCAGCGCCGCTTGGGCCCCAGCGCGAAGCCTTCGCCCTCGCCCGCCTCCACGGTGAAGAGGAAGAAGCCGCCCGCCTTGAGCGCCGCCGCCGCGCGCCGCATCACCGGCGCAAGATCGCCCAGATAGACCAGCGTGTCGGCTGCCAGCACGAGGTCATAGACCGCCTCGCCCAAATCGTCCTCGATATCGGCGAGCTTCAGTTGTGCGTAGATGGCCCGCGCCCGGGCTTTTTCGATCATCGCGGGGCTGAGATCGATGCCGTCGAGCCGGCCGGCGCGGTCGGCGAACGCCGCACCCGTCAGCCCCGTGCCGCAGCCCAGATCAAGCACCACAAGTCCATTCCGCGCCGGCATCACCAGATCCGCAAGCTCACGCAGGATTGCCGGCGCGCGATACGCCAGATGCGACAGCATACGCGCGTCGTAGTCGACGGCGAACTGGTCGAAGAGATGGCGCACATAGCCGGCGTCGGAACGCGGCCGCGCGGCCATGGCTTCGGCCGCCGCGATCCGGTCGGAAACACCGGGTGCGGCCGGATCGAGCGCCGAAAACGCCTGAAGCGCGCGGCCTGCTTCGCCGGCTTCCAGCCACGCGCAACCCATGAGAAAGCGCGCCTGCCCGCAATCGGGATCCAGGCTCAGCGCGCGCTGGAGTTCCGCGATCGCGGCGGGAAGCTGCTCGGCCGCGTACAACACCTCGCCCAGGCCAAGTGCCGCCTCAACGGTGCCCGGATAGAGCAACGCGGTTTCGCGCGCCAGCGCCAGCGCCTCGTCCGGCCGGCGGCAAGCCACGAGCGCTTGCCCATAACCGATCCTGGCGTGCAAACCGCCGCGGCCTTGTTCGACCAGCTTTCCGAGCAGCGCCGCCGCCTCGTCCGCGCGGCCGTCGGCCATCAGCGCGTCTGCGGTGTCGAGGAGATCGTCGCGATATTCGCTCAAGCGGCTTCCTCATGCTTCGACAAGTTCAGCTTAAGGGAACTGCTATACCCTCACCCAGAGCTTGTCGAAGCGCGAAAGGCGGATTCTTCACCGCAGCGTGCATTTGCCGTTGTTGAGCACCAGCGAGTTGCGCTCCTTCACCTTCGAGCGGAACGAAACCACCGCCCCGTCCACCCACATCTCGGTCACGATGGTCTCGCCGGGAAAGACCGGCGCCGAGAAACGCGCATCGAATCCCGCGATCCGGCGGGCGTCGCCGTCGCACACCCCGGCGATCACCGCGCGGCAGGCCGTGCCATAGGTGCACAGCCCATGCAGGATGGGCCGGTCGAACCCAGCGAGCCTGGCAAAGTCGGGATCGCGATGCAGCGGATTGCGGTCGCCCGACAGGGCGTAAAGCAGCGCCTGATCGGGGCGGGTGTCGCACTCGACGGCGAGATCGGGGGCGCGTTCGGGCAGATCGTGCGGGACGGGAGCGCCATCGCGCGGGCCGCCGAAACCGCCGTCGCCGCGCGCGAACACCGTAGCGCCCATGGTGCACAGCTTGTCGCCTGACGACTTTTCCCGGATCACCTTCTCGAGAACGATGATCGCACCCCGCTCGCGTTTGTCGATCGCGCCGACCACGCGCTCGTCGCAGATCACCACGCCTTCCGGCGGCAGCGGCTTTTCCAGCATCAGGCGCTGCTCGCCATGCACGGCCTTGAACCAGTTGATGCCCGAACGGGCCAGCACGGAATGGCCGAAGCCGATCACGGTGGCGAAGGTCGGCAATGTCTGCAGGTCATTCTCATATACGTAGCGCAGTTCCCGGGCGTTGAGGGGATCGCGCCCGAACCCCACGCCGAGCGCATAAAGCATGACGTCGCGGTCGCTGTAGGCGACTTCGACGCCGAGTGAGGCAAGGCTCATGATCTGGTCATAGTTGATCGCCACACCGGCCTCCGCGAGAGGTTTCATCAGGGATTTTGACTTAAGACCAGATCGCGACTTGCGGCAATCGCCGCGGCGCGCTTTTGTTCATTCCGAGCCTGACCAGAGGGAAGCATGGACCCTTATATGCAGCAGCAACAGCCGCCGCCGCGCCGCTCGAACGGCTGCCTGTGGGGATGTTTGGGCACGCTGATCGCGATTGTGCTTGTCGTCGCGGGCGTGTTCGGTTTCGGCGCCTGGTATTTCTACAAGGGCTTCGAACGCGATCCGCGCATCCAGACGATCATGCAGACGGTGCGCAACGACGCGCGCGCCGAGGCCGTGCTGGGAAAAAACATCAAGCTGCTTCAGGTGGAAGTGCACACCTACGACTATTCCACCGGGCGCGGCGGCACGGCGAGCTATGTGCTGAAGCTGGCCGGCTCCGAAGGCGAAGGTGAATTGAACGTGAACCTGCAGCTCAAGGGCGACGACGCCAAGGTGACCTTGATGATCCTGACCGGCAAGGACGGCCGCCAGCACTATCTGGTCGGCCTGCCGCCGCCCAACCCGATGATGGAGAAGAGCATATAGCAGCGTCAGCGCGAATCTGGTTGCCTGCTCGCAGAACTTTCATTCCGGCTCACTGTCTTGGCTTAACCGGCGGCGCGTCGCCCCATGCGCTCTCTGAAGTTTTCCGGCACCAGGAACACGGACTTCACTCCGTCCTTCGTCTTCTTCAGCAATCCCATGCGGGCGAGCGATTCCAGGTCTTCTCTCGCGCTCAGGTAGCCGACACTGCGTGTATTGCCGTGTTCTGCGATAGCATATCTCGCAGTGTGGTGTTTCAGAGCATGTTGAATTATCGGCCGTTGCCCTCAAGAACCGAACTGGAGAACGGTTTCTCCAACAGGGACTTCCGCAGATAGACATCCCTGCCTTCTGAAGTCGCCGCCATTCCAGGCATGCCCGTCATGCCTCACGCATCGCTGTCGATCTCGTGAAGAGCTCGCTGGAAATCGCCCGTCGGCACGTACCAGAAAGGCCGTCCGCCCTTGCCGGTGAACCGGAGTTGTTTTCGGGAAGAGCGAAGGTTGAATTTGAGCGCAGCCCAAACTTCTGCAGCGGATGGCCCCTTCGGCGCTGGACGGAACCGCCGCTTTTCCCAATGGTCGTGAGGAAGGCCGCCGAGGGCCCGCTGTGCTGAATCGAGAGCGGCCAGCTTTTTGTGGTCGTTGATTGGCTTGCTGATGATCTTGTTTGCATCGGGGGCGAAGCGGGAATCTTCATTTTTATGGCCCATAAAATGGATTCTCCGCCACGCAGTTTTTCCGGATATGACGGAATTTCGCTACCGCCGCCGGATCGCCAGGGCCGGGCCTTCGCTCCACTGCTCGGTCAGCGGAATGCCGTGCTCGTCGATCATCTCGCAGGTATGCTCGTAGCCTTCGGCCACGGCGCGGTCGAAGGCGCGCCAGTCGAGGGGATGAAGCCCCGGCAGCGGCGGTTCGTAGAGGAAATCGGCCTGCTCGCGAACCACGCGGCGCTGCGCCTCGGAGCCCAGCGTGCCCGAACGCATCAGAACGTCGAAGATCGACGGCGTGCCGCGCATGCGCTGCCACAACAGCCGCCATGCCGGACGTTCGCCGTAGCGGCTGTCGCGCACGGAAAAGTCCACCTCGCCGGTGACGTCGGAGGCGATCAACGGCCCGATGCGGCGCTGGCGCATGAGATCGACCGGCAGGTTGTTCATCACGCCGCCGTCGACCAGAAGATGGCCGTGGCTGTTCACCGGGGGCAGGATGCCCGGCAGCGCAGAACTGGCTCTGAGCGCACGCCACACCAGACCCGTGCGGTGCTCGTGGATCCGCCCAGTGGTGAGATCCGAAGACACGCAGAAGAACGGCTTGGGCAGCGCCTCGATGTGCATGTCGTCGAAATGCACGCGCATATGCCCGGTCACCTTCTTGCCCCGCACCAGGGCGATCAAGGGCACGGTGTAGTCCGACAGGGGTTTGGCCGTGACGAACACCTCGCGCATGCGGGCAACAAGCTCGTCGATACTCCACTCCGAGGCCAGGCCAGCCGCGACGATGGCGCCCATGCTTACTCCGCCGAGAAAATCGAACGGGACGCCCGCCTCGGTCAGCGCCTTGGCCACGCCGATATGGGCGAAGCCGCGCGCGCCGCCGCCGCCCAGCACAAAGCCGACCGCCCGGCCCGACACGAAGCGCGCCAACCGCTTGATGTCATCGCCGCGCCCCTTGCGGACGTGGTGATGGGTCTCGAACTGGCCGCTCGAAACCGCGAAGTGCTGCGGCAGGTCGGAGACCCTGTCGGCAGGATGCAGCAGGATCAGCCCGGGCTGACCGCAGACCTTTTCTTTGGGAGATTTCAGCGGGCGCTCGGCAAGCGGGCAGTCCGAGCGCGCCAGCAAGAAGACGCGGTCCGCCTGGCGCACGCAATGCAAGCTCCAGGCCGTGTCGGGCGCGTCGCCGCGGTAGAACACCAGATCGTGCGCAGCCTCGAAATTGTTGAACCATTCGCCCGACTGCCCCGCAGCGCTCGAATCGAGCACCGCCGCCTTGGCTCCCATCTCCACCAGCGCGGCGACCAAGCGCTGCGCGATGGGTTCATGACCCAGGCCTCCCTGCACCGGCACGATGGCAAAGGTCTTGGGGCGAGTGCGGTCGCGCCCGGCCCGGGTGGTGTCGCGCAGGCGCCGTGCCATGACCCGCATCATGTTCAGCATCACGCGGGGATGGCGGACGACGAGCGCCTCGTAGCCCCGCTGGCTGACGCGCAACAGCTCGGTGTCGCGCAAGGCCACCAACTCGGCCGAATGCTCGTCGCCGGTGAGAAGGCTCATCTCGCCCACGGTTTCGCCGGCAGGAATGTGGGCGACCACGCGCCGCCCCATGCGTTCGTCCTCCACGACCACGCCGAGACAGCCAGTCACGACCAGAAACAGGGCCGCGTCGTTGTCGCCGTCGCGCTTGAGCCGCATGCCACCCGGCAGGCCGAACCAGCTGCATTCGCGCACCAGCCGCCTGAGCGAGGCTTCGCCGATGCCCGCCAGCAGCGGGAACCCGGCGAGGCGTTCGAAAAGACGTTGGGGGAACGCATTTTCTGCTTCGGAGCGGAGCGAGGAAAGCAAGGTCATCGGTGTGCCTCTTTCCTCCTCAATGCATCGCTAGTCTACCATGCGGTCCAGCCGCCATCGACCGCAAGACAGGCCCCTGTCACAAAACTCGACGCCCGGCTGGCGAGGAACAGCAACGGTCCTGCAATCTCATCCGCCTCTCCCAGCCGGCCCAGCATGGTCTTGCCCGCCAGCCGTTCCGCGAACGCCGGATTGTCCAGGCGGACCTGCGGCAGCGGGAACGGTCCGGGCATCAGCGCGTTGACGCGAATCCCATCGGCGGCAAATTCGGCGGCCAGGTGCCGGGTCAGCTGCACCAGGGCGGCCTTCGCCGGGCCATAGTGGAACGGACTCTGCTGTTCGGGCGTAGAGTAGATACGTCTGTCCGGGGCCACGGTTGCGTACATGGTGGCGATGTTCACGATGCGCGCTTCCCCGGCTGCGGCCGCCGCCTTGCGCAGCGCGGGCAGCGCCGCACGCGAGGCTTCGAACGCCGCCGTGACGCTGGAGGCATAGGTCTGGGCGAAATCGGCGGCCGACAGATCGGCAAAGGACTTCGGCGTCATCGCGATCGCGCTGTTGACCAGCACGTCAAGGCGATCGCGACCGGAAAAAAAGGCGCGCACGCGGTCGAAATCGCCCATGTCGAATGAGGCCGTCTCGCAGGAATGACCGGCCGACTTCAGTTCGTCCGCGAAGGCGGAAAGGCGCTCCGGACGGCGCCCGTTCAGAATCAGGTGCGCGCCGGCCTGCGCGAGCGCGACCGCCATCGCCCGGTTGAGGTTGCCGGCCGCGCCGGAGACGAAGGCCGTGCAACCGGCGAGCCGGAAGCGGTCGAGGATCATGGTTTCGGCCACAGCGCGGGGTTCAAGAGCTGCTCGGGCAGGCGCGGCATGCGCTCGTCCACCCGACGGCACTCCTGAAGCGTCAGGGGGCGTTTCACCGAAAGCCGCAGGTTGAGATCGAGCTGCTCGTCGGTTTCCATGCCGATCACGATTCCGTCGATGAACTCCTGCCCGCGGGCGTAGGCCATGCACAGGTCGGCGGCGCTCTCGCGCCCGAGCTCGCGAGCCAGATCGCGGATCGGTCCCAGCACGGCTTCGGGATCGACCCCTTTGATGCGCGGCCATACGCCGGCATCGTCCGCGGCGAGCAGCCCCTGCAGGAACACGCTGCGGGCGTGCACCGTGAGGTCGCGGCGGCGCATGATCTGGGAGATCACGCCGGCTTCGCTCCAGCGCCAGTCCAGGATGTTGAACGGCATCTGGATGTGCACGACATGGTGGTTGAGCAGGGCCTGGCGCGCTTCCGACGGCGACTGCACGGAAACGCCCAACCGTTGGACCTTGCCGTTCTGCACGTGCTCGAGCAGGCGGCGCCAGACGAATCCGTCAAACGCAGTCATGTGGCTGGCGCGGTGCAGCAACAGGCAATCGAGGCTGTCGCGCTGCAGCGCCTTGCAGGATTCGCTGATGCTGGCGTCGACCGCCCGCTCGACCGCATCGCGGCCGGCACCGGGGCGCAACTCGGTGAGCGGACTGAGCTTGGTCACGGTGAACGTGCGCCGCCCCTTGAGCGCCTCGCCCAACCGCTCTTCCGCATCGCCGTAAGCGCGCGCGGTGTCGAACTGGCGGATGCCCGAATCGACGGCCTTGCGCAGCAAATTGAGGGCGGCTTTTCGGGACGGCTTGCCGGTCTTGTTGGCGGCGCCGTATTTCACTCCAAGTTGCACCGATCCCAGGACAAACTCAGCCATGGTCCGCCGCTTCCGAATCGCCCGCCCAATCTGTCACCAGATGGTTAAGGATGCGCTACTGCCACACGCTCCGGAGTCACCCCGTGCTGCATCGCAATATCCTTGCTTGGTCACATTCGACGCAGGTGTTCGCCACAATAAAGTTGCATAGTAGATCAAGATGCGCGATGCGGGCGCCCAGCGCGGTGCTTCGCGCTACAGCTAGGGTGAGGAATTCCATGAAGAAGAGTCTGTTGCGGGCTGCATTGGTCGCCTGCCTGCCATTCTGTGCCATGGCGCTCGCAGTCGTGACGACGCCGGCCGTGGCCGCCGAAAAGGGGCCGGTGATCAGCAAGTCGATCATCAAGTACATGACCGAGGCCAAGAAGGCCAACGACGCGAAGGATTGGAAGACGGTCATCGAGCAGTGCAAGCTGGCGCTGCAAGCCACCGACCGCACCGATTACGACAATTACATGATCAACCGCTTCCTCGCGGTCGCGTATTTCAACTCCGGTGACCACGCTTCCGCCCGCGGTTCGTTCGAAGCCGTCGTCAAGAACCCTGCGACGCCCCTCGAAGACCGCAAGTATCTCGAGGTTCCCGCGATGGAACTGGCGGCGGAAGCCAACGACTATGCCAAGGTGATCGAACTGGGCAAGATCGCGTTGCAGGACGACCCCAACAATGCGGACGTCCTGGCCGAGCTGTCGATCGCCTACTACGACGTCAACGATTTCACCAACGCCCAGACTTTCGCGCAGAAGGCAATCGACCAAGCGGCGGCGAGCGGCAAGATGGCCCAATACGGCACCTATCAGGTCCTCGCCTTCTCCTATGACAAGCAGAAGAAGACCGCCGACGAAGTCAGGGCCTTCGAGCTGATGGCGCGCGATTACGGCAAGCCGGACGACTGGAAGTACCTGCTGGACTTCTCGCTCGAACTGCTGCCGGGCTCGAACAAGAACATGAAGGAGATCGCGGCCCTTGACCTGTTCCGCCTGCGCATGATCACGGCGGCGCCGTGGTCCGGCCAGAACTACGCCGAAATGGCCGACGCCGCCCAGGCGCAGCGGTCGTGGGGCGATGCCCACGAAGCCTTGCAAAAAGGCCTTGCCAGCGGCGCCCTGCAACAGGCCAAGGTCGGCGCCCTGATGGCCCAGGTGAATGCCGACGCCAAGAAGGACGAGCCGGCGCTTCCCGCGGTCGAGAAGCTTGCCAAGACCGGCAAGGAAATGACCAACGTCGCCGAAGGGTATTACGGCTATGGCCGCTACGCCGACGCCGCGCGCGCCGCGCAGAAGGCGATCGAACTCGGCGGTCCGTCCGTCGCCGAAGCCCAGCTTGTGCTCGGTATGAGCCAGGTCCGGCTGGGTGACGAAGCCAATGCCGCCAAGACGCTGGCCGCCGTATCCGGCGATCCCGCGATCATGCGGGCAGCGCAGCTCTGGAGCGTCTACGTGTCGCGCAAGTACGACAGAGCGCCGGCTGCGCCCGCGACTCACTAACGGTCGTTTCGCCGGGTGTCCCTTGCGGGCACCCGGCGACTCCCTGCACCATCGTTCGGCAGTGTTCAAGGAGGCGTGTTGCTCGCCTTCATACCGCCGTTGGCTTACTTCGTGATCGCTCCGGTCTCCGCGAGCCTTGGGTTGTGGCTTGCGTTTGCCGCCGCGTTTGCAGTCGGCATGCGGGCCTTCGTCGAAACCGGCGGGGTGAGGCTGTTCGACGCGACAGGCCTTCTGCTTTTCGGCGCCCTGGCGGTCTATGACGCCCTGTTCCAATCGGCCACCACGGGCGACGACATCAGCCTGATCGTGGAGACGGGCTATCTCGTCGCCGCGCTTTGGTCGATGAGCGTGGGCCAGCCGTTCACCGCCCAGTACCGGCTGATCCCCCCGCCCGCGGATGCGGCGCTGGCCCTGCGCGCCAACACGATTGTCACCTCGGTGTGGGCGACCGCCTTTGCCGCGATGGCGGCAGCCGACGCCTCGACAACGATCCTTCACAAACTGACGCCAGTCTGGGGCACCGGTTGCGGGCTTGCGGCGTTCGCTTTGGCGCTTACCTTTACTTGGCAGTTCCGCATCTATATGGCCGGGCGCGCGGGGGTCGTTTCCTCCGCTGGGAAGGCGGGTAGTTTCAATGCCGGTCGCGAAGGCTCTGGTTCCGATCGTCCGGGACTTGCTGGCGACGTTCGTGTTCGTGGCGCTGTTCTGGATCACAGACAACATCTTCGCCGCGACGGCGTTCGGAATGGCGCTCGGAATCAGCCAGACGCTGTGGTCCCGCCTGCGCGGCCGCGCGATCGGTCCGCTCCAGTGGCTGACCCTGGTCCTGATCACCGTGTTCGGCGGCGCGACGATCCTCTTCCATGAGCCGCGCTTCATCATGGTAAAGCCGACGCTGCTGTGGCTGGCGCTCGGCATCGTGATGTTGCGCCGCGACTGGATGGCGCCGTACCTGCCCCCCATCGTCACCGAAAACCTGGACGACAATCTCATCGTGCGGGCGGGCTTTGCCTATGCCGCGCTGATGTTCGCGCTGGCCGCGATGAATCTCGCGGTCGCCTATGCGATGAGCGCAAAGTTCTGGTCGGTGTATGCGCTGATCGCCCCGGCGGTGGCGCAATTCGCCCTGCTCGCCGCGTTCTATTTCCGCTTTCGCGGGCAGATCACCGAGAGCATGCGGGCCCGCGCCGCCGCTGCCGCGCCGGCCGGCTAGCGTCCGCCCGCAAGGCGCAACGGAGGAGCGCAGTCATGGTCTCGCAAGGAGCAATCGTCGGGCTTGCCTGCGCCGCGCTGATTTCCCTTGTCGCGCCGATCATCGCCTATTTCGTCTGCCGCGGACGCATGGCCCTGCCGGGGCGCAACATCGCCATCGGCGCCGGCGTGTTCGTGCTGTTCGTGCTGGTGCTGGAAGGCGCGATGCACTGGTACTTCCTCTCGCACAACCCGGTGACGTCGGCCTGGCTGCGCGCCCATACCTGGGGCTTCATCGCTTACGGCGCCGGCGCGGCCGCCCTTTATGAGGAAACCGGCCGCTATGTCGCGATGCGGCTGTTCGTCAGCCGCGTGGGCGAGCCGGGCACGGCGGTTTCCTACGGCCTGGGGCACGGCGGCGCCGAGTCGATCCTGGTCGGCACGCTGGGCCAAACCCAGGCCATGATCATGGCGCTTCTGCTCAACGCGGGGCTGCTCGGAGCCCTGCTCGGCGGCAGGCTGCCGCACGCCGCATTGCTGAAGCTGCAGGCGGCGCTGACCAAGATCGACCTGCCGCTCGCGCTCATGGGCGGCATGGAGCGCGTCTGGGCCTTGATGATCCAGATCGGCTGCTCGCTGCTCGTCTGGCGGGCCGTCGCGCGCAAGGATCTGCGCTGGCTGGCGGCCGCCTTGTTGGCGCATTTCTCGATCGATTCGGTCGCGGGTGCGGCACAGCGCGGCCTTCTTACCATCCAGACGACCGAAGCTGTCGTTACGGCAATCGGACTGGTGCTGCTGGTGTTCTACCTTATCCGTCTGCCGCGCAGGCCGCTCGCCGGCTGACGGCTCTTTCACCTTCGCGCCCGAGCCGCTACCGTTTGCGCGTTTCTCCAGGAGGACGAAGATGCGGCAAGCCGTGATCGTCTCGACGGCGCGCACCGGACTGGCCAAATCCATGCGCGGCGGCTTTAACATGACCCACGGCGCGGTGATGGCCGGACATGCCATCCGCCACGCCGTCGCCCGGGCCGGCATCGAAGCACGTGAGGTGGAGGACGTCGTCCTCGGCTGCGCCCAGCCCGAAGGCGCCACCGGCATGAACATCGCAAGACTTTCCGCCATCCGCGCCGGCTGCCCCGTGAGCGTTGCGGCCGTGACCGTGAACCGCTTTTGTTCGTCCGGGCTGCAGGCCATCGCGATGGCCGCGCAGCGGATCATAACCGGTGAAATCGACGTGGCGGTCGCCGGCGGCGTGGAATCCATCTCGCTGGTGCAGATGGGTGGCCTGAACACCAACAACCTCGTCGAAGACGGCCTGATGGCGCAAAAGCCCGCCCTGTGGATGAGCATGATCGAGACGGCCGAGATCGTGGCCGAGCGCTATGGCGTCAGCCGTGAGGCCCAGGATCGCTACGCCCTTTTGAGCCAGCAGCGCACTGCCGCCGCGCAAGGCCTGGGCCGCTTCGACGACGAGATCGTGCCGCTTGCCACCAGGATGAAGAAGACCGACAAGGCGACGGGCGCCGAGGCGGTGGTCGACACCGTCGTGGGTCGCGACGAATGCAACCGCCCCGACACGACCTATGAGGGGCTGGCGGCGCTCAAACCAGTGCATTACGGCGGCATGACGGTCAAAGAAGGCAAATACGTCACCGCCGGCAACGCCTCGCAGTTCTCCGACGGCGCCGCCGCCTCAGTGGTCATGGAAGCGGGACTGGCACGGCAAAAGGGTCTTGCCCCGCTGGGTGCCTTCCGCGGCTTTGCGGCTGCAGGCTGCGAACCTGACGAGATGGGCATCGGGCCGGTCTTTGCCGTGCCGCGGCTGCTCGGCCGGCATGGCCTCAAAATGGCCGATATCGACCTTTGGGAGCTGAACGAGGCGTTCGCCAGCCAGACGGTCTATTGCGCCGAACGGCTCGGCATACCCATGGACCGGCTCAATGTTGACGGCGGGGCGATCGCCATCGGCCACCCCTATGGCATGTCGGGGGCGCGGATGACTGGTCACATGTTATTGGAAGGCCGACGGCGTAAAGTGAAGTTCGGCGTCGTGACGATGTGCGTTGGCGGCGGCATGGGAGCAGCGGGCTTGTTCGAGTTCCTGCATTGAGGTGGTTGCTTACAGATTGACAGTTCGTGCAGCGGCGTGCGCCGCAATCCTGCTGGCGGCTGCGGGCTGCGCCGATCTGTTCGGACCTTCGGCGCCCGATCCTGCGGCGCAGATGCCGGCGCTGGAATCGCGCATCGCCACCCTTGTCGCGGTCGAGCGGACCCGCATCACCCCCAAGGCGCGCACGCTGACCGTCGATGCGGAACTGACCGACATCGCCCGCAAGCGCAGCGCCGAGATGGCCAAAAACGGCTCCTTTTCCGGCAACGGCGATCCGCACGTGGCCGCGACCATGCTGATGCAGCAGGACGCCGAATTCCAGGGTCTGGTAGGCGAGAACGTGGCGGCGCAGCATTTCGTGCCGAACCAGGAAATCGACGTCGAAGCCTTCGCCAAGCGCTTCGTGGACGGCTGGATCGCCTCCGCGCCACACAAAGAGAACCTGTCGTTCGCCGACTACGACCGTACCGGCGTGGGTGCGGCGGCAAACGGCGACACCATCTATGTCACCCAGCTTTTCACCACCAACCTGGGTCTTGGGCTGAAACCCGCCGATCAGGACCAGGACGCCAAGGCCGTCGAAACGCCGCAGAAGGGCGAGGACGAGTCCGACACCGTGCCCCTGCGCGGCGCCATTGTCCCTGGCAGCCCCGCCAACTAGAGCAGAATCCGCGCTCTCCGAACCGCGGATTGGCTCCAGGTATTTGTTTTGTCGCGCAATCTGACGGAAAGTGCTTCACACTTTTCCGGATTGCGCTCTAGGCTCGGGCATGACCCGACCGAGCGATCATCCGATCAAGACCTATGAGGACTTCTGGCCGTTCTATCTCGGCGAGCATGCCAAACCGCTGACGCGCGCCCTCCACTATGCCGGAACGGGTTTGGCAGTGGTCGCGCTCGCCGCCGCCGCCTTTAACCCCTGGATCCTGCTCGCTGTCCCGGTCGCGGGCTACGGACCGGCCTGGGCGGCACATTTCCTGGTGGAGAACAACCGCCCGGCCACTTTCACCTATCCCTTGTGGTCGCTGGCAAGTGACTTCCGCATGGCGCTGCACTGGCTGACCGGGCGCATCGGCGGCGACCTGGTGCGGGCCGGCGTCGCAAAGCCCTCCGCAAAGACCCGGAGTGCGGCCGATCGTCAGCGCTAACGGACTCTTAAATCCTGTGAGCGGATTCTGCCGTTATGGGCGCACGAAGAGCCTTTGCTCCACAGTTGCAGTACCTTGCTTTACACAAGATGTTGGCGTCGGTACCTTATCTGGGGGAGGCACGCCCACGAGAGACGAAATGCGGCCAGATTTGCCATGGAACGTCGCCGGCATTCCCTCGGAGGCCCGCGACGCTGCCCGTGCCGCTGCGCGCCGGGAAGGCCTTTCAGTCGGTGAGTGGCTCACCCGTCGCATCGTTGCAGGACTGGCCGACGTGAGCGACGCCCATCCCGCCGACTGGTCGCCGCGCGGCGAATACCGCCCCGAGCCCGAACGCCAGCGCCGCGATTCCGACGCCATGCTCGATCGCGTCTCGCGCAGCGAGAGCGAAACCGCCGAAGTCTACCGCCGTATCGAGGAGCAGCTGCGCGGAATGGCGCGCCGGCTCGACGCCTCCGAGCGCAGCCAGACCGAAAGCAACCGCGTGATGAGCAAGGCGGCGGTGGAGATGAACATCGCCGCGCGCGAACAGGCCCAGGCCTTCGACCAGCTCGGCACGCACGTGACCAACCTTACCGAGCGGCTCGACCGCGTCGAAGCGCGCGATCCCGGCGACGGCATGCGCGATGCCGTCAAGGCGCTGCATCAGGGCCTGTCGCGCCTGGCCGACCAGATCTCGCAGACCGCCGGACAATCCGCCTCGCAGATTTCCTCGCTCGCCAACAATCTCGAGAACGTCGCCGGCCGCGTCGGACAGGCGCGCCATGACGCGCTCGCCGCCACGCAGGCCCTCGAAGCCCGTCTGGCGGCTCTCGACGAACGCGTGCACACGCTTGAGAAAACCGCGCAGGTCAACGCCAACACGATCGAGCGCGCCCTCGAAGCCATCGACACGCAGAAGCGCATCCCATCCGACGCCATCGCGCGCATGGAGGACAGCGTCCGCCGGCTGGAGGAACGCGGCCCCGATCCCGCGCTCGACCGCCGACTTTCAGGCATCGAACGCACGTTGGCCGACGTGGTCGGGCGCATCGAACCCGAGGAAAAGCCCGACAGCATCGAAGACAGCCTGAAGCGGGTCGTGCAGCGCCTCGAGGCGCTCGAAACCGCGCAACGCGAGGCCGCCGCCGAAATGCGCCGGGTGGTGAACGACAAACCCAAGCCGGCCGAACCGCCGCCGCCCGCGCCGACCACCGCCTCGTTCGGACCGCTGCCGGCCTACGAGCCGCCGCCTTTCATCGAACCGTCTGCAGCCCCGCCGCCATTCGTGGCCGCAGCCCCGCCGCCGTTCGCGGCCGCAGCCCCGCCGCCGTTCGTGGCCGCAGCCCCGCCGCCGTTCGTGGCCGCAGCCCCGCCGCCGTTTGCGCCGGCCATGCCCCAGCCTTTTGCCGCCGCGCCCCCGCTTGCCGCTGCCGCATCGTTCGCGCCGCCACCCGAGCCGTTGTCCGACGCCGCCGCCCCGGCAGAGGCCCCCGCACCAACCGTCGAATCCTATCTCGCCGCCGCGCGCCGCTCGGCGCGGGCCGCCGCGCAGGCCGAAGCCGAGCGCTCGTCCTCGATCGGCAGCCTGCGCTGGAGCACCAACGCGGACCAGAAAGAGCCCAAACGGACCCGTCCGCTGGTCGTGGGGCTGGTCGCACTCGTCATCATCGCGCTGATTGCGGGGGTGATCCTGACCCGGCATACCGTGGGTGTGGGCCTCAATCCCGGCGTGCGCTCGCTGTTCGAAAAGCCGGCCGCGAGCCACACGGTCAAGCCTGCGGCGCCCGCCGAGCCGCCTGCCGCGACGCCACAGATGCTTCCTGCCACGCCGGCACCGACCGCGCCGGCGGCAAAGCCGGCCGAACCGCATACCGGACTGATGCCCTCGGGCGTGCAACCCGCTCCGGCAAGAGCGATCCCCGTACAGACGGCCACGCCCAGAACTCCGACCGCGCTGGCAAAAACCGCGCCCGCGCAGCAAACACCCGCGGCACAGACGCCTCCGCAGCAGCCCGCCGCCCCGATCGACCGCCTCACCGCGGCCGCCAACGCGGGCAATCCGCGCGCCGAACTCATCGTCGGGCTGAAGTATCTCGACGGCGTTCCTTCCAACGACGGTGAAGCCGCCAAGTGGCTGGCGCGCGCTGCCGAAGCCGGCGAACCCGTGGCGCAGTACCGCCTGGCCACGCTTTACGAGAGCGGCCGGGGTGTGGCGGCCGATCCCGCCAAGGCGGTTCGCTGGTACCAGGCGGCCGCCAACCAGGGCAGCCGCAAGGCGATGCACAACCTCGCGGTGGCCTATGCGGAAGGCACCGGCGTGAAGAAGGACTTCACCGAAGCGTCCCGCTGGTTCCTGAAGGCCGCAGCGCTGGGGCTTTCCGATTCCCAGTTCAATCTCGCGGTGCTCTACGAGCGCGGGCTGGGCGTGCCCCAGAACCTCGTCGATGCCTACAAATGGTACGCCATCGCCGCCGCGCAGGGCGACCAGGAATCGAAGACACGGCTGGCGGTGATCGCCGGCCAGCTCAACAACGAAGAGCGCACCGCAGCCCAGCACGCCGCCGACATCTTCAGGCCGGGCACGCTGGACGCCCGCGCCAACGTGGCGCCCACCATCGCCGACGTGACGAGAGGATAGGGTTTTTCCAACACGTCCTGTCATCACCCGCGAACGAACGGCGGGCCATGACGGCGGCAGAGCTTTCAGGTTGACCCTCCCGCCCAACCCGCGCAGATTTCAATGCGCGTCGCCTGCTTCGAAGACCGATCGATGGAAATCTACCTGCCCATCGCCCAGATGTCGGTCCATTGGCTCGTCATCCTGGCGATGGGATTCGGGGTCGGCTTCCTGTCGGGCGTGTTCGGCATCGGCGGCGGCTTCCTGCTCACCCCGCTTCTCATCTTCTACGGCATCCCGCCGGGCGTGGCCGTGGCCACCACCGCAAGCCAGGTTTCCGGCGTGACCTTTTCCGGCGTGCTGACGCACTGGAAGCGCCGCACGGTCGACATCAAGATGGGCGCGGTGATGATGGTGGCGGGATTGTTCGGCGCCGCCATCGGCGTCTGGCTGTTCTCGGTGTTCCGCCGGATGGGCCAGGCCGAACTGGCCGTTTCCGCCAGCTATGTGGTGCTGCTGGGCTCGGTCGGCGGCATCATGCTGAACGAATCCATGCGCACCTGGCAGGCGCAGCGCCTAGGCAAGCCCGTGGCACTGCGCCGCTCGGGCCAGCACAACTGGATTCACGGCCTTCCGTTCAAGATGCGCTTCCGCCAGTCTCGGCTCTACATCAGCGCCATTCCCCCGATCGTTCTCGGCTTCGTCGTCGGCGTCTTCTCCGGCCTTTTGGGCGTGGGCGGAGCGTTCCTGATGGTACCGGTGATGATCTATCTGCTGCGGATGCCCACCAACGTCGTGGTCGGCACCTCGCTGTTCCAGGTGCTGTTCGTCACCTCCGTGGCGACGGTCCTGCACGCGGTCGACAACTACACCGTCGATATCGTGCTGGCGCTCGTGCTCATCCTGGGCGGGGTGTTCGGCGTGCAATACGGCGTTCGCGCGGGCGCCAAGCTGCGCGGCGAACAGCTGCGCTTTTTGCTGGCACTGCTGGTGCTGGCGGTGGCCGCAAAGCTGTTCTACGAGATGATCGTCCGGCCGTCCGATCTCTACAGCCTGACGATGGGATCGCCATGAAAGCCGCGGCGCTCGTCATTCTCTTGTTCGCGGCGCCCGCGTCGGCCGAGGAGAACCTCACCTCCGGCCTATCGCAAGACAGCGTCGAGATCACCTCGAACTATGCGGGCACCGACATCGTGGTGTTCGGCGCGGTGGAAAACCCTTCGGACAACGCGATCGGCGACGTGGTGGTGATCGTACGCGGACCCGACACGCACATGACGGTGCGCCGCAAAGACCGCATCGCCGGCATCTGGATCAACGACGCGCGCGCTCGCCTGGTGCTGCCGTCCTACTACTTCGTCTCCGCCACCAGGCCGCTTTCCGACATCGCCCCGCGTGAAACCCTCAACCGATACGAGATCGGCCTGGCCAATTTGCACGCGGACACCGAAGCCAGCGACGGCGATCCGGCACCCTATGTCGCAGCCCTGATCCGCACCCAAACGCGCGCCGGCCTCTATCGGGAGAACGCCTCGGGCGTGGAGATGCTGAGCCGCACCCTGTTCCGCGTGCGCGTGCCCGTTTCCGCCGCGGTGGCGCCGGGTTCCTACAACGTGGAAGTCTACCTGTTCCGCGACGGCGCGGTGGCGAGCGCGCAATCCTGGCCGCTGTTCATCGACCAGACCGGCTTCGAGCGACGGCTGTTCGAATTCGCCCACGGCTGGCCGCTGTTCTACGGCGTTTCGACCGTTCTGATGGCGATCCTGCTCGGCTGGGGCTCGACGTTCTTCTTCCGGCGCAGGAGCTGATCCGCCACCGCGTAAACGCGCTCGCTGCCCAGCGCGTAGACCGCAAAGCCGCCCTCGAACAGCGCGGCCACCACGGCATCGCTGACGTCGAGCCCGCCGGTAAAGGCGCCGAAAGCCGGCAGCAACAGGCGCTCCCCGTTTGAGACGAAACAGCGGCGCCTGAGACTCATGCCGCGGCGGCGGATGCGCACGGCAGGATGCAGATGACCCGCCAGCTCGCCCCGGCAAGCCCCTGCCCCCGGGCGATGGCGGAAGACGAGGCCGCCGATGGCCGCTTGGCTTGCGACGGTGCCGCCCAGCCACGCCGGCGGCGCAGGATCGTGATTGCCTTCGATCCACAGCCACTGGCAGGCGCCGCAAAGCGCCTTAAGAGCCGCGCATTCGCGTTCGTCCAGACGCTCGCTCGCGCCGCCGTCATGGAAGGAATCCCCCAGCGCGATCACGCGCTTCGGGCCGCGCCGCGCCACGACCGCCTCGACGTGCTTGAGCGTGGTACGCGTGTCGTAGGGCGGCAAGAGCTGCCCGCCGCGCGCATAGGCCGAGCCCTTCTCCAGATGCAGGTCGGCGAACACCAGCGTGCTCTCCGCCGGCCACCACGCCGCACCGGAAGGGTCCAGCACCAGCCGCTCGCCGTTCACCTCGACGCTGCAATCGTCGCATGCCATGGGGCCAAGCCTACACGAACCGAGGACACCTTGCGCGCTTCTGTTGCCGCGGACAAAGCGTTAAGAACGAAGGACACGGAGGACAGCCCATGAACCGCCTTCTCGCCCTGCTTGTGCTCGCGGCCACCTTGTGCGCGCCAGGACTTGCCGCGCCGCGCGGATACCTTTTGGTTGTGACCAAGCAGAGCCATGCGCTCGCCATCGTGGACGGCGCCACCTTCAAAGTGACCGCGCAGGTGCCGATCGGCGAAGACCCGCACGAAGTGGTGGTGCTGCCCGACAACCGCACGGCCTATGTCTCGCATTTCGGCGAAGGCACGCTGCGGACGTTCGCCGTGGTCGATCTGGTCGAAGCCAAGGCGCTGCCCGACCTCGACATCAGCCCGCTGCAGGGCCCGCACGGATTTGCGCTGCGTGGGCAAACGCTGTGGTTCACGGCCGACAAGAACAAGGCCGTCGCCGCGCTCGACCTCAAGACCGGGCGCATCGTCTCGATCCTCGGCACCGGCGGCGACCGCACCCACATGATCTGGGCCAATGCGGATGCCAGCAAGATCATCGCCACCAACGCCATGAGCGGAAGCTTGAGCATCTTCGACGCCCGCATGGATGCGCCGATGATCGTGCCCGGCTCGCCGTCGGCGCCGGCCGCTTATACCTCGCCCGGCTTCAAGCACACGCTGGTGCCGACGGGACGCGCGGCCGAAGGTTTCGCGGTCTCGCCCGATTCGAGGGAGGTGTGGGTCGGCGACGCGGACGGCAAGATCCACATCATCGACCTTGCGAGCGATGCCGAGCGCGACAGCTTCGACGCCGGCACCATCGGCGCCAACCGGCTGGCCTTTACGCCGGACGGCAAATACGTGGTCGTGACCCAGAAGCGCGGGCCGGACCTGGTGGTGATCGACGCCGCCTCGCACGCCATCTTCAAGCGCGTGCCGATCGAACAGAACGGCGCCAGCGGCATCCAGATGCAGCCGGACGGCGGCCGCGTCTTCATCGCCTGCCCGCGCGATCACTTCGTCGCGGTGGTGGACCTGAAGAAATGGAAGCGTATCGCCACCATCGAGGCCGGCCGCGAGCCCGACGGCTTGGCATGGTGGGTGCATTGAATGGGGCGAGCAGGGAGCAGCGAATAGGGATATGCTGCATCAGCAGATTCCATTCGCTATTCGCTTTTCTCATCCACCCGCATCGCTTCGGCGATGAGGGCTTGTTCGGTTTCGGCCAGGATGTCTTCGCGGGCTTCATCGCCGACCATTTCCTTCGAAATCTCCAGCAGCGCCGGCACGGCGAGCGGCGAGACGCGCTCGAGGTGGCGGGTGACGATGCGGCCTTTGACGCGCTGCAGCATGTCGCCCAACCGCGCCACGTCGGTGAGGCCGGTGGCGGCGTCCTCATAGGTCGCGCGCAGCAGGATATGATCCGGCTCGTGCTCGCGCAGCACGTTGTAGATGAGGTCGGTCGAAAAAGTGACCTGACGGCCGGTCTTCTCCTTGCCCGGCGAGCGGCGCTCGATCAGCCCGGCCACGATGGCGCAATTGCGGAACGTGCGCTTGTAGAGGTTCGATCCGGCAAGCCAGGCATCGAGATCGTCGCCCAGCATGTCCTCGTCGAACAGCTTGCCGAAATCGAGACCCTTTAAGTCCCGCAGGCCCCATACGGCCAGCGCGTATTCGTTGGCGGAAAATCCCGTCGGGCGCATGTGGTGGCGTTCCAGCCGGCGCGTCACCAGCATGCCCAGCGTCTGGTGCGCCAGCCGTCCTTCGAACGGATAGCACACCATGTAGAAACGGTGCGCGCGCGGGAATGTCTCGACGAGGAGTTGGCCCGGCTGCGGCAGAACGCTGCGCCATTCCTGGATGCGGAGCCATTCGTGCACGGGATCGGGCAGCAGATGCCAGCTTTGCGGGTTCGACACCATCTCGCGCACGCGCTGGGCCAGGAACGTCGAGAGCGGGAACTTGCCCCCCGTGTAGGACGGCACGAACGCCTGCGGATCGTCGGTGCGCGAGACGTAGGCCGCCTCTTCGTGGATGGCGTGGAAGGCGAGCACCTCGCCCGCAAACACGAAGGTGTCGCCGGGCGCAAGTTGTTCCACGAAATACTCCTCGAGCCGGCCGAGCACGCGCCCGCCGGCTCCGACGGGGCGGCCCTTCGACTGCAGCCTGATGTCGATCATCGGCTCTTCGACGATGGTGCCGGCATTGAGGCGGTAGCGCTGCGCCAAAAGCGGGTGCGCCAGCCGCCATTGACCTTCCGCCGTCTTGCGCAGCTTGGCATAGCGGTCGTAGCGCTTCAGCGCATAGCCGCCAGTGGCGACGAAATCGACCACGCGGGCGAAATCCTCGCGTGACAGCGCGCGGTAGGGCGAAGCACTCGTCACTTCGCGATAAAGATCGTCTTCATCGAAACTGGCCGAACACGCCATGCCGAGCACGTGCTGCGCCAGCACGTCGAGAGAGCCGCCGCGCAGCCGTTCGCCGTCGAGCTCGCCCGCGATCACCGCTTCGCGCGCGGCTTCGCATTCCAGCACCTCGAAGCGGTTGGCGGGCACCAGCAGGGCGCGGCTTGGCTCGTCCAAGCGGTGGTTGGCGCGGCCGATGCGCTGCACCAGGCGCGCGGCACCCTTGGGGGCACCCACGCAGATCACGTTGTCGACCGCACCCCAATCGATGCCGAGATCGAGGGTGGAGGTGCACACCACGGCGCGCAGCTTGCCGGAGGCCATCGCCGCCTCCACTTTGCGGCGCTGCTGTGGCGCCAGCGAACCGTGATGCAGGGCGATCGCGAGATTCTCGTCGTTGACGCGCCAGAGGTCCTGAAAGGTCAGCTCCGCCTGGCGTCGCGTGTTGACGAAGACGAGCGAGGTCTTGGCACGCTTGATCGCCGCCATCACGTCGAGCATGGCGTGGTGCGCCAGATGCCCGGCCCAGGGCACGTATTCCTCGGAGGCGAGAATGGCGATCTGCGGGATGGCACCGGCCGCACCCCGCACCAGCGCCGATTTCGCCTCGCCGTCCGCCGGCTGCGGCACGAGATAGCGCTGCAGCGGCGCGGGATCGGCGACCGTTGCCGAAAGCCCGATGCGGCGATGGCCGGGCGCCAGCTTCGACAACCGCGCCAGCCCCAGCGCCATCATGTCGCCGCGCTTGGAATTGTGGATGGCGTGCAGCTCGTCGAGCACTACCACCTTGAGGCCCGCGAACATGCGCGGCGCATCGCGATGAGAGATGAGAAGCGCCAGTTGCTCGGGCGTGGTGAGCAGGATGTCGGGCGGGACGTGGCGCTGGCGCTGGCGGCGGCTTGGCGGCGTGTCGCCGGTGCGGGTTTCAATCCTGACGTCGAGGCCCATCTCAGCGACGGGAATTTCCAGATTGCGCGCCACATCCACCGCCAGAGCCTTCAACGGCGAGATGTAGAGGGTGTGCAGAGCGCGGGATCGGCGCGGGCCCGGCCGTGGTCTTCCGCTCGAGGCAAGCTCCATCAACGTCGGCAGAAATCCCGCCAACGTCTTGCCGCCGCCCGTGGGGGCCACGAGCAGCACCGAATCGCCCCGCGCGGCATGCTCGATCAGAGCGAGCTGGTGCGCGCGCGGCGTCCATCCGCGGCCCGCAAACCAGCGCGCGAAAAAAGGCGGCAGCGGCGCATCGCACCCGATCGAGGCGTTCACCTGTGACATTGGTCGTGTACACCGGCGTCATGCATGATGTGCGAGTGATGGCCCCTTCAATTCGACTATGTCAAATCCGTTTACGTCATTACCAATCGACACATATTCACCCCCGCACCCGGTTGCAAAACCGCCTAGGCACCAATTTTGCTTCTCGCTCCATCGGGTCAAAGAGGGGACAACGATGCTGCCGAGAAGCAAAATTGGTGCCTAGGCGGTTTTGCAACCGGGTG
>Ga0335085_10002062_pt1 | contig 39082 bp, 34 predicted proteins | sample Lox_Sample_45_FD_206712 | JGI IMG/M metagenome (GOLD analysis project Ga0335085, IMG submission 206712) | Soil microbial communities from Loxahatchee National Wildlife Refuge, Florida, United States - Lox_Sample_4.5 | ecosystem: Environmental > Terrestrial > Soil > Wetlands | place: USA...
TAACAAACGGTGTCATCCTGAGGGCCGCAGCTAAGCGGTCCGAGGAACCTCACATACAATCGACAGCGCCACGAAAACTAAACGAGTGGAATCGAACATCGTTGTTGCAGAGAACCAGCCATACTAGTTGTTGCAGAGAACCAGCCATACTAGAAGATGTGTTCGAATCATGAAGACCCTCTGCAATCCTAAAGACGTAGGCGAGATCCTCTCTCGCTCGCAAGCGCTCACTCCTCAAACACCCCGTCGTTGGGGCAGAATGTCCGCTCACCAGATGTTGTGTCATCTCAATGATGCATTCGGACTCTACATGGGTGCAATCCGTACCGCTCCTCTGGGATTCCCTTATCCCAGCAAGCTATTGAAGTGGGGATGCCTGTGGGTACCGGTCCGGTGGCCGAAGGAATTCCGCACCGTGCCTGAGGTCGACCAGGAGCGAACTGGCACGCGTCCAGTCGAGTTCCAAAAAGATGCGGCCGAATTCAAAATCTTGCTGAATCGCTTCGCAGGGTTGGCAGATGACTTTGTCTGGCCGATTCATCCACTTCTCGGCCAGATGTCACGCACCGAATGGATGCGACTTGCCTATCTGCACACGGACCATCACCTCCGCCAGTTTGGAGTGTAAGCTTTCGGTGTATGACCTCCCCGCAATCTCTCACCGAACTCCTCCGTGGTAAAGGCGCTCACGCCGACCCGCTCGCCTGCATCGAAGATCTTCCCACTCAACTCGCCGAATACCACATCGATGGCTTCCCGCATTCCATCGTGGATATTGTCTTCCACATGAACTACTGGATGAACTACGAACTCAAGCGCATCCGTGGCCAGAAGCCAAAATACCCAGAGCACAACGCGGAAAGCTTCCCATCCACACCGCAGAACTGGGATCAACTGAAACGCGACTTCTCGTGGTTCCTATCGGAATTCGCCAAGTTGGCTAAATCCACGGCAGAAGAATTCAATCGCGAGATTGAATCCAGTTCTGCCGCCCTTGAGCAACAGTCCAGCAAGCTGAGTTCTGTCGAAGCAATCCTCTGGCAAATGGTCGCCCACAACAGCTATCACACCGGCCAGATTGTGATGGTCCGGCAAGCGCTCAAAGCCTGGCCGCCAAAATCCGGCGGCGACACCTGGTGATCTGAATTTATCCAACCCTGTTTAATTGGGACGCTTGCGAACGTAACCTGGACGCTTGTGCCACCGTGGAAGAGCTTTAGCGCCGCGTCAAGGATTGTAGAAATAGATCGGGGGCTTTAATCCCTGTGATCCGAATGCCGAAAGTCGGAAGCCTAATACATAATCGTCCGCGTCAAATGATGCGGCCAGCTTGTCGTATGAAAATGGGTCCATAGACGCGCATCGATTTGCGGAATAATGATCTGCTGGTCCGCCGCACGAATCTTATTAATCTCATCCGCCAGCAGCGCCGTCGCGTATAAGCAGTGCGCGCGAATTTCGATCTCCTGCCTGCTATCGCGTGGAATCATCTGATATGTATTGATCGCCTTCTCTAACTCCGGAGAATAGCTCGTCATCCCCATCAGCCGCAGGCCCACCGGCACGATGTAGTCGGCAAATGCAGTCATCTTCTGCGGATCCTCCAGCTTGAACCCGCCTGTCCCATGCAGCCCGGAATAAATCTGCCAATACCCAAGCTGCGTCAGCTTGTAAAACTTGATCTCGTGCCCGTCGTACTGGCTGACATCGTCAAATCGCGGAAACTCCGCGGCCAGCCGCTCCACTAGGCCATTTCCGTTGTCGTAGAGCTTTGGCGAACATGACTTGATGAAGTTGGAGTAGCGTCCGCCGTATTTCGACGCGAGAATTGAGCCTGCCTGATGAAACAACTCTAGCTTCTCATCCAGCATGGGCATCTCGATGTTCCCGGCAAAGATCTTGTCCATATCGGCACGAGTCATCTTTGCCAGAAACTTGCCATCCAGAATGGGAACGCCGTTGTCCATCGCCCGCTTCAAACAAGCGAACATCGCATCCGAATCGGAATGATGCTCTCCGGCATAATCGATCTGAAACTTCACATGCGTCTTGAAATCCGTGAACGCCGTATCGACCGTCGTGCCGACCATGATGAAATCGATCGCCACATCCGGCGTCTTCTCCATGCCAAAAGGCACAGCCAGGTTAGGGAATGGCAATTCTTCATAGGCCATCCATCCCGCAACCTCGCGGATCTTGTCATAATTCGTCCGCACATCTCGCGAGTTCTCGATCACCGGCCGCACGCTCTCGAGTACCGGGCTCCCCTGCGTCCTCGGCCAGGGAACGTTCGAAGAAGCAGTTGAGGGTCTGGGTTCTAAAGAAAATGCGATTGAGTCCGTAGCAACACTCAATGCACCTGCCGTTGAAATGCCTTTCAACACATCCCGCCGCGTCAGATCCATATTGGTTAGTTTTCCAGAAAAACTTTCGCAGCATCTTAGGAGGCGAAAAGTCCTAAGTCAACGCGGAACCGGAAGCCCGAAGCCAATCTGGAAGCCGAATGCCGCCCGCTGGAAGCCGCTACGAGTTATCCTGAAAGCTGATAGCTGACAGCTGAGAGCTCGTAGCTCGCGGCTCGGAGCTCGAAAGACATGCTGTCCGATTCCACCATCCTCAAACATATCGCCCGCCAACCCAAGCGCCAGGCCGGATATAAACAACTCGTGCGCGAACTCGGACTCCACGGCGAAGAGCGCCGCGAACTGAATGACCATCTACATAAGCTGGTAAAGAGCGGACAGCTGATTCCCATTGACACCGACCGCTACCAACTCCCGCAAGCCGCTGCCGACAAGAATCTGATCGCCGGGCGTCTATCTATGCACCGCGATGGCTTCGGCTTCGTCATCCCCGATCCCAAATCTCTGGACGGACCTCTGAAGTCGAAGCTCGCTGGCGACATCTTCATACCTCCGCACCAGGTCGGCAACGCCATGCACGGCGACTCGGTCCTCGTCGATGTCACGAATATCCGTGACGACGGCCGTGCCGAAGGGCGCATTGTTCGCCCTGTAAATCGCGCTCATCCTACGGTAGTCGGCATCTTCCACTACGGCGGCCGCAGAAACTACGTCAAACCGTTTGATAACAAGATCACGCAAGAGATCGTGATTCCAGAAGGCCAAAAATTCCCTGTGTCCCCTGTGGTGAAAGATTTCGAAGACCCACCACAGAGAACAAAGAGGAAGAAGTCACAACATCGCGTCCTGGGCGAGGAAGTCGCCCGTCACGACGACTGGACCAACCTGGAAGGCGTAGTCGTCGACGTCGAGATCACCGACTGGCCCAGCGCCACCCAAAGCCCGCGCGGCAACGTCATCGAGATCCTCGGCCGCGAAGATGACTTCGGCGTCGACGTCGAAATCACCATTCGCAAATTCCACCTGCCGCACCACTTTCCCGCAGCCACGCTTGAAGAGGCGCTGCAGATCTCGCCCACGATCCCGGCCCGCGAACTCCGTCGCCGCCGCGATTTCCGCTCGCTCCCCATCGTCACCATCGACGGAGAAACCGCCCGCGACTTCGACGATGCCGTCCTCGTCCGCATGCTGCCCAACAACAATTTCGAACTGCAGGTTCACATCGCCGACGTCGCCCAATACGTCACTCCCGGCAGCGCGCTCGATCAGGAAGCCCGCCTCCGCGGCACCAGCGTCTACTTCCCCGACCGCGCCGTGCCCATGCTGCCGCTAGAACTCTCCACTGATATCTGCAGTCTGCGCCCGCAAGTCGATCGTCTCGTTCAGTCCTGCATCATGGAACTCGATCACCGCGGCGAGATTGTCGACTACGAACTCTGTGAAAGTGTGATCCGCTCCGCCGAGCGCATGACTTACACCGCCGTCAATGCCGTGCTCGAAGGCGACGAATCGCAGCGCAAACGTTACGCCCCGCTGGTCGGCAACTTCGAGTTGATGCGCGACCTTGCGCAGATTCTCAACCGCAAGCGCGAGCGTCGCGGATCGATCGACTTCGACCTTCCCGAGCCCGTCATCGAATTCGACGAGTTCGGCCTCATGAAGTCCATCGCCCGCTCTGAGCGCAATATCGCCCATCGCCTGATCGAAGAATTCATGCTCGCCGCCAACGAAACCGTCGCGCACCATCTCGAGTCGCATCGCATCGCCAGTCTCTATCGCATCCACGAGAAGCCCGATGCCAAGCGCGTGTACGACTTCGAAACGATCGCCGCCACATTCGGATATTCGCTGGGCGTTGGCGCTCTGCCAATCCACCGCGTCCAGATGAAAGCCGACCGCCGTGCGGCATATGGCACAGGAAAGCGTGTACGCCAAATTGAAGTTCCGCAGGAAGTCCACATCACCCCGCGCATGTACCAAAAGCTTACAGAAAAGATCGCGGGCAAACCGGAAGAGCGAATCCTGAGCTATCTCATGCTCCGCAGCCTGAAGCAAGCGCGTTACTCGGAAGAAAATCTAGGCCACTTCGCCCTCGCCGCCCCAACCTACACACACTTCACCAGCCCCATCCGCCGCTATCCCGATCTGATCGTGCATCGCATCTTGAAAGAAGTCTTTAGAAGTGAAAGTGAACAAGTGGAGCGGGCGCCTCGCCCGCTACTGACCAGGACCACCAATGGGGAAATCTCACACTCTCTAACCAGCACCATGGAAGAGCGGCCCTTCGGGGCCGCGTCGAGCGCGAACAAAGCAGGGGCTTCAGCCCCGGCGCCCGACGCCCCATCCCCCTGGTCCAAACGCCGCGACCACAAATCCCACCGCGAAGACCATTCCCCGCTCTCCGGTCCCATCCCGCTCGAAGAACTCCACGAGATCGCCGAAGAATCCAGCCAATCGGAACGCCGCGCCGACGATGCCGAGCGCGAACTCATGGAATGGAAGAAATCCAAGTTCATGCAAGACCGCATCGGAGAAGACTTCGATGGCCTTATCACCAGCGTCACCAAGTTCGGATTCTTCGTCGAGCTCACCGACCTCTTCGTCGAAGGCCTGGTTCCATTGAACACTCTGATCGACGACCGCTACACTTACCACGAGAACACGCGCGAGATCATCGGACAGCACTCGCGCAAGACGTACCGCATCGGAGACCGTCTCCGCGTGATCGTGGACCGCATCGACCCAGTCGAAAAGAAAATCAACTTCGCAGTGATGGAAGAAGTGCGCGTGAAATCCCAAAAGCGCCGCACGAAAAAATAGCCTCGAATAAAAAGTCGTCCACCGAGCAGCTGTGCAGGCCCCCTAAATGGTTGTCTTTCCGACGACTCGCGCAGCGAGGACGGAGGAATCTGCTGTCCGCTGGCAGCGCCCCGCACCCTGCCCAGTGCGGAATCCAGCCCCGCTTGTTCTATACTCAGACATCCGGCATGAAAGACTTTTTCATCTGCGATTGTGCCCGCCACGAGAATAAGGTCGTCACCTCAACCTTCGTTGTCGTCGCCAAGCAAATCAAGCCCAAGAAAACCGGCGAGCCGTACATCGCACTCACTGTCGGTGATCGCAGCGGACAGCTCGAAGCAAAAATGTGGGACAACGTCGAAGAAGTCCTCGACGCCTTCGAGCAAGACGACTTCATTAAAGTCAAAGGCTTGATCAACAAGTACAAGCAGCGCTTCCAGTTGACCATTCACAAGCTGCGCAAGCTAGGCGAATCAGAAATCGAATTTGCCGACTACCTGCCGAAAACCACAAAGGACATCGACGAACTCTGGCTGACGCTCACCAATTTCGTCGCGGGATTCCAAAACCCCCATCTCAAGGCCTTGGTCCAATCCTTTATGGCCGATCCCGAGATCTCGGCTGCCTATCGCAACGCTCCGGCCGCGAAGACTTTACACCACGCCTACATCGGAGGCCTCCTCGATCACGTCGTCTCTCTTTTCCGCTCCTGCGACCTGATCTGCCGCAACTATCCGCAAATTAATCGCGATCTTCTCCTGACCGGCGCGTTCTTCCACGACATCGGCAAGATCCACGAGCTCACTTACAATCGCTCGTTCTCTTACACGACAAAAGGCCAGCTTCTCGGCCACATGATCATCGAACTCGAAATGCTCCAGGCCAAGCTTGCGAACTTACCCAACTTTCCCGAAGAGCTCAAGACTCTGATCGAACATCTCATCATCAGCCATCACGGTGAATACGAATTCGGGTCCCCCAAGCTTCCGATGTTTCCCGAAGCTCTAATGCTCCACTACATGGATGACCTCGACTCCAAGATGGAAGCCATGCGCGCCCATTTCGAGCGCGAAGCCATGCTTGACGGCCCCTGGACCAGCTACAACGCGTCCCTCGGACGCCCGCTACTGAATTCAGAAAAGTTCATTCATCCACCAAGGCCTGCCGCCGTGCCGGAACCGGTCTCCGAACCAGTGAGCGATCATCACGAATCGCGCAGCGACGTCGCAGAAAAAAGTGTCACCGTGCCAGGATTAGTCTCCAAATAACTATGTGGAGACAATACCGCACCGCTGCCTCGCCTTCTCCCGTGGTTTAACGGAGTGCTGAGTACCGCGTTACTGGTCTCATCAGTCCAATGCCCTTTCGGTTGCTCTCAAAGGCTCCCACCCGTTGTACCTCCTTTTTAATTCCGGTACGATCATTTCACCGCAAAAATATATGGAGGTTCTATGCGCTCGGGTCTAGCCCTATTGTCGCTGTGTGTTTATCTCGCCTTTGCTGTCGCCTGCAATAAGCCACCTTCGGACAACTCCGCCGCAACCGACAATTCCGGCGCGGCTGTTCCCGCAAGTGATCAATCTTCGGGAAGCACTGGCCAAGCATCCGGCAAAGAGGCCGGTGAGCGAAAGGAGCACGCGGAACATCGTGCTGCTGACCACAAAGAAGCGAAGCGTGAGCCCATCGTCGTGCCAGCCGGTACTGCTATCACTGTCAGCTTGAGCTCCCCGCTAGGTTCGAAAACCAGCAAGCCCGGAGATACATTTAGCGGCAGCGTCTCGCAGCCGGTCAGTGTTGGCGGCGCTATTGCGATTCCGCAAGGTGCCAACGTCAGCGGAACGGTGACCGATGCGAAGCCTTTGGGGAAACTCGCGGGTGGCGCCGTCCTGTCGGTCCGTCTTGACTCCGTGGAAATCAAAGGCGTCAATCTTCCGGTGCAGGCTAGCACCAAGAGCTTCAATCAAAAAGGTAAGGGGAAGCGCACTGCTGTCATGGCAGGCGGCGGCGCAGCTCTCGGCGGAATCATCGGCGCGCTCGCCGGCGGCGGCAAAGGCGCCGCAATCGGCGCGGCTGCAGGAGCGGGCGCAGGCACAGGCGGCGCAGCATTCACGGGAAACAAAGATATCGTGCTGCCAGCCGAATCCAACGTCACCTTCGAACTCTCACAACCACTCGAAATCAAGCAGTAATCGCGATTCTAACCATTGATGGGTGCCCCACTTCTGGCGGAAGTTGCCAGAAGTGGGGATTTTGATTTTGACGGAAATTCATCTGAAATAATCTCGCTATGCTCGACTTTACCCGTTTCGAAATCCTCACCTTCGATTGTTACGGCACTCTCATCGATTGGGAAACCGGAATTCTTGCCACTCTGCATCGCATCCTCTCGGCGCACTCCACACAGATTGATGACGGCACTCTGTTAAAGCTCTACGGAGACTTCGAGCAGCGTTCCGAGTCCGGTCCATTCATGTCATATCGCGACGTCCTCTCCTCTGTCGTGCGCCAGCTCGGAGACGAATTGGGTTTCACCCCAACCGCCGTCGAAATCCGTTCGCTTCCCGACTCCCTCGCCGACTGGAAACCTTGGCCCGATACAGTCGACGCTCTCCATCGGCTCAAGGCTCGTTCCCGTCTCGCGATTATTTCCAATGTAGACGATGATCTCTTCGCTTCTACACGCCCCAAACTCGAAGTCGACTTCGACGAGGTGATCACGGCGCAGCAGGCCCAGGCATACAAACCTTCTCTGAAACTCTTTGAACTGGCTCTCACACGAATCAATGCTCCGGCTCACCGCGTTCTTCACGTCGGTCAAAGCATCTATCACGATGTGGTTCCCGCGCAGTCGCTGGGACTGGCAACGGTCTGGGTCAATCGCCCATCCGCACGACCAGGAGTTGGAGCGGTCAAAGCCGCCGAAGCCACGCCAGACCTGACGGTCACAAGCCTCACCGAATTAGCAGAGGCCGCAACCAGAGACTGACTGTCTACGGGTAAGAAACTGACGACCGAATAAACGGGCGGGGCATGCTGGCACAGTCGCGAAGCGGCGGAAGAGATTGCTGCGACGTAATCGAGGAATCTGATTCTTAATTCTGTCAGTCGTCCGATGTGGCGCAGGGGGAACTCAACAAATGGGGTTTTCGCCCTCGTCTAGAAATTCACTGGAACCTTCACCATCTTCTTCTGAATCGCCCACATCACCAATTCGGCCTTATTATGAATGCCCAATTTGCGCATGAGATTGAATTTGTGCGCGTCCACCGTCTTGATGCTCAATCCCAAAACTCCCGCAACCGAGCGCACCGTCCTGCCCTCGGCCAGCAGCTTCAGGACCTCGCGCTCCCGCGCCGTCAAGATCCGATTCCGCGGAATAAACTCCCGCACTGAATTCTCGCTGCTTCGTGGTACCGGCTGCAGATTTCTGCCCGCGGCTGCACGCACCATCCGCACCAGTTCTTCCGCGGACGTATCGCGCACCGCGCAATAACCTGCATCCGCCCCTTGCGGGACTTCTTTCTCTGTCGTGCTCAGAAATACCACCTTACTCGACGGAGAGTCCTGCAGAATCATCTGCTCGGCACCGAGCGCCGAGTCAAACAAATGCCAGTCGACGATCGCCACTTCTGGCCGGTGTTCTAAAATGCTCCGCAGCGCCTCAGCCGCATTTCCCGCTTCGGCGACTACGGTCATATCCGGCTGATCTTCCAAAAGACGCCGCAGGCCTTGCCGCAGCCAGACCATGTCATGCGCCAGCGTGCACCGGATCGTTGCGTCTTCATTCATCTGTGCGTGGGGGCACACAGGCGCTCCTTTACTTAGCCAGAGAAAATTTAGAGTGGCGAAGGCGGCTGAACCGCGAAGAACAGTTCATGTATTGTATCCCCCCGCAGCGATTCGGTTGCTGACAAAATTCCTGGTATCCAGGTTTTGTCATTCCGACGAGTCGCGCAGCGACGATGGAGGAATCTGCCCTCCTGTCCTGCATCACGGCAAGTTTTACGGCTCTATCAGGTACAATCAAAAATTTATGCTGCGCTACTTCACTGCCGGAGAATCGCACGGAGAGGCCCTCGTCGCCTTCCTATCCGGCATTCCCGCTGGACTGAAAGTCGACCAGCTATTCCTCGACCGCGAACTCTGGCGCCGCCAGCAAGGCTACGGTCGCGGCGGCCGCATGAAGATCGAGACCGACACCGCCCACATCCTTTCAGGTGTCCGGCACGGCATCACAATCGGCTCTCCCATCTCCGTTGAAATCGCCAATCGCGACTGGAAAAACTGGCAGGAATCTCTTCCCACGGGCGAAGGCGATCCCGCGAAACACAAGAGCGTGAAGTCTCCCCGCCCCGGCCACGCCGATCTAGCCGGCGCTCTGAAATACAATTTCCCCGAAGCCCGCTATATTCTCGAGCGCGCCTCCGCCCGCGAATCCGCCGCCCGCGTCGCCATCGGCGCAATCGCAAAGCAATTCCTGTGCACACTGGGAATCGAAGTTCTAAGTCACGTCGTGACGACCGGCAACGTGAGCGTCCCCCATCAAGTTCCGTGGGAGAAAATTCGCCAGCTTCACCATCGCACTGAAATTCTTCTTGCCTGCGCCGACCCCGAAATCGAGCAGCTCATGAAAGAAGAAGTCGACAAGGTCCTCAAAACTGGAGACACTGTCGGCGGCGTTTTCGAAGTCGTTGCGCACAATGTCCCACCGGGCCTCGGCACTTATGCCCAATGGGACGAGCGCCTCGACGCCCTCCTCGCCTCGGCAGTCATGTCCCTCCAGGCCGTCAAAGCGGTAGAGATCGGCTCGGGCGTCGCCGCCGCCTTCATCCCAGGCTCGCAGGTTCATGACGAGATCGGCTACGCTGCGACTTCAGGCTTCACTGCATTTTCCCGCACCCACAATAATGCCGGCGGTATCGAAGGCGGCATCTCTAACGGAGAAGAAATTCGCGTTCGCGGATATCTGAAGCCAATATCGACATTGCGCCGCCCGTTGCAATCCGTGGATTTTGAAACACGCGAAACCGTAAAGGCAGCCTACGAGCGTTCAGACGTCTGCGTCGTTCCAGCTGCCGGCGTCGCCGCCGAGGCGATGGTCGCTCTCACGCTCGCCCGTTGTGCGCTCGATAAGTTTGGCGGTGATTCCATGACGGAAACCCTGCGCAACTTTCAGGGATACTGTCAGCAACTGAAGAACTACTGATGATTTACCCGATCGTAAAATTCGGCAATCCAGTCCTCGAGAAGCCCGCGGAAACGGTAACCGTCTTCGACGACGAACTCCAGAAGCTTCTCGACGACATGTTTGAATCGATGTACGAAGCTCACGGCGTCGGCCTCGCCGCACCGCAAATCGGCATCTCGCGCCGCATTGCCGTCATCGACGTCACTTTCAAGGAGGATCCGAACGCCAAACTCGTCCTCATTAATCCCGAGATCATTCACAAAGAAGGCAAACACACACAAAGTGAAGGGTGCCTCAGCATTCCCGATTTTCGCGAAAACGTAACGCGCCCCAACAAAGTCACGGTCCGCGCCCAGGACGCAAAAGGAAATTGGTTCGAGAAAACAGGCGAAGAACTGCTGGCCCGCGCCTTCCTTCATGAAACCGACCACCTCAACGGCAAGCTCTACATCAGCCATCTAAGCGGCCTGAAGCGCGACCTCATGAAACGCAAAATCAAAAAGCTGATCAAAGCCGGAGAATGGTAGAAATTTTGTAATTGGGTAATTTGGTAATTTTGTGATCTAACCAGTCCGTGGAAGAGCGGCCCGAGGGCCGCGTTAAATGCGATAAGAACAGGGCTTTTAGCCCCTGTGGTCGTTTCAATTACTCAATTACAAAATTACCCAATTACAAAATGCCTCTTGACTTGATTTTCTGCGGCACTCCCCGCTTCGCCGTCCCGACTCTCGAAAAACTCTTCGCCGCGCGTCATCGTATCCATCTTGTGGTGACCCAACCCGATCGCCCCAAAGGACGCGGCCTCGAACTCGTCCCATCACCCGTCAAAGACTCCGCGTTAATACTCAGTCTCCCAATCACCCAACCTGATCGTATTAAGAAAAACGACGAATTTCGCGCCCAACTCACCTCGATCAAGCCCGACGCCATCATCGTCGTCGGCTATGGACGCATCATCCCCCAATGGATGCTCGACTTGCCGCCTCTCGGCAACATCAACCTTCACGCCTCCTTACTCCCGAAATATCGCGGCGCAGCTCCGATTCAGTGGGCGATCGCGAACGGAGAAGCGATCACCGGCAACACAACCATGCGCATCGACGCCGGCCTCGACACCGGAGACATCCTCCTCCAGCAGAAACTCGCCATCGCCCCTGACGACACCGCCGAAACGCTAGCGCCACGTCTCGCCGCACAAGGCGCAGACCTCATGATCGACACTCTCAGCGGACTTCAGGCAGGAACAATCGAACCGCGCGAGCAAGATAATTCGCAATCCTCACTCGCGCCGATCCTGAAGAAAGAAGACGGCCAAGTCGATTTCTCGCGCCCTGCGACAGAAATTTACAATCGCCTCCGCGGATTTCAACCCTGGCCCGGCGCCTACACAAAATTCCGTGGCAAAAATCTTCAACTCCACAAAATTCAACCAATCACCACATCAATCCCCCCGGCCGAGATTCGCATTGAACACCACCGCCCTCTCGTCGGCTGCGGACACAACACTTCTCTAGAGTTGTTGGAACTCCAACTAGAAGGAAAAAAGAGAACGAGTGGCAAAGAATTCCTCCAGGGCTACCACGCAAAACCGGGCGAAAAGCTAGGCATGTAGGCAAGATATGTAGGGACAGCCGCCTCGGCTGTCCGGCGAACCGAACTCGCCTCAAAGACCGCACTGACCGCCGTTAGTGCTGTGGAAGAGCGGCCCTTCAGGGCCGCGTTAAGCGTCCGCGGCGTGATTGGGGCTTTAGCCCCTTTGTGCAATATCCAAGAAGTGTCATGTTGAGCGCAGCGATGAGGGGGAGCGAAGCGATCCTCATTGCGGAGTCGAAACATCCCTACCCGACCGACGCCCCGTCCATCGTCCGCAGAACACGACGTACAATGCACCAAGAATGCCCGTCTCCCCCGCTCGCGCCGCAGCCTTCGATATCCTGCTCCGAGTCGAGCGCGAATCGTCCTACGCCAATGAACTTCTTCACTCGAGCACCTTTAAGAATCTCTCCAGCCAAGACCACGCCCTCACCACCGAACTGGTAATGGGAGTCCTCCGCTGGCGCTCCCGCCTCGACGATGAAATCGCGCAAAGCTCCTCTCAACCGCTCAAGAAACTCGATCTCGAGATCCTGATCGCAATGCGCCTCGCCGTCTACCAGTTTCGTAATCTCACGCGAATCCCACAACGAGCCGCACTCCACGAAAGCGTCGAACTCGTCAAGCGCGCCAGAAAAAAATCCGCAGCCCCATTCGTAAATGCTGTCCTCCGAAATCTGAGTGCGACCCCAACCGCCGAAAGCGGTCCGCTGTGTTCCTCTGTGATCCCTGTGGTGAAAGGTTTTTCGATCCAGCAGATCGCAACTTCCTATGCCCATCCAGCATGGCTGGTTGGAAGATGGACAGATGAATACGGAGCCGACTCGGCACCAAAGATCTGCGCTCACAACCAATCCATCCCAATAACTACAATCCGACTACGAACCTTGGAAGTAGAAGGAGAACTAGCAAAAAGGGGAATCCAACTCCAACCAGGTTCTCTGCTCCGCGACGCCCGCCGCATCGTTTCGGGCGACATCACGCAAACCGGAGCCTTCCGCAATGACGAAGTTGTCATTCAAGACGAAGCCTCGCAACTAGTCGCCGCTCTGGTAGGTCGGCCCGAGAAAAGCAAAGCACGCATCCTCGATTGCTGCGCAGCTCCCGGTGGCAAAACTCTCGCGATCGCGGATGCAAACCCAAACTCCGAAATCACAGCCGTAGAAGTCCATCCCCACCGCGCTCGCCTCATGCAGAAGCTCTGGGGCGCGAGCGCAGGAAAAATCAAAACGGTAGTGGCCGACGCCCGCACTCTCCCTGATTCCGACCCTTACGACCGCATCCTCGCCGATGTCCCCTGCTCCGGCACCGGCACGCTCGCCCGCAATCCCGAAATCAAGTGGCGTCTCAAACCGGAAGACTTGCCCGACCTCCACGATCGTCAGCTCGCAATCCTCAGTTCCGCCCTGAAACATCTCGCTCCAGGAGGACGCTTGATCTACTCCACTTGTTCGCTGGAAAAAGAAGAAAACGAAGATGTGATCGCCCAGATTCTATCCGAAGATAATTCCGTGACCTTACTCAATTGCGCAGATGAGCTAAACCATCTTAAAGGAGATGGCCAACTCGTCTATCCCGATCCCGAATCCCTAACCCGCGGCCACTACCTTCGCACGATCCCGGGCCTACACCCCTGCGACGGCTTCTTCGCCGCAATCCTCGAAAAGAGACTATAGGAAATCAGCTCTGTCATTCCGAGCGAAGCTGTGATGAAGCAAAACGGAGTCACAGCGCAGTCGACAAATCCCTACCCCGGCAACGGTCTCGTCGGACGATGTTGCTTTGACCGCGACGCTCCAACCACCGCAAATCCGCAACCAACAATCCTCTGCATCGCGCTACGATCCTTGCATGATCGCTGCTTGCTACAAGCCGAATATGAGATTTATGTAGCTGGCCATCACGGAGGCTCAGCGTTCCCGTGACGGTCGAGATTACGCCATCCGCGCGGGTTTCTGCGTGACGAATTCCAAGAAGCTATTCGGGTCTAAGCTAAATAGGATCGACGAGTGTTATCGGGTGTAACGCCAGTTGACGCGGGCTGCACCCGAAGGAAGGAAGCACGTCTTCTACCGTGACCAGGATCACAGACAGTGCTGGCTTTCTGAGCGTAAAAACCCACATTAGCCTCCCCGAACGAGCACGACTCCAATTCTGTGGGAGTGTACCCACCCGCCGAGGCATCCTGGGCATTCAAAGCGCGTATGCAAAAGCCGCGCTCTATTCTCGTTCTCCTTCTCCTCACAGTGTTCGGTGTCTCTCTAGCTTTTCCGGCGGAAGATTTGCCTGAGACCGTATACGACGAGTCTGAGTCTCTGCCTTGCGATATGACACTGCGATTCTCCGGTGACCTGGTGCAGGAATCTGCACGGCCCCTTCAGGCTGTTCTGATGGCTCCGATTGATTTGTTTCCCGCGTCCAAACAAGCTTTGGTCCAGGCAGTGTGTAGAGCACCAGCAATGCATCCCCTCTCCGACTTGGCCCTCATTCTCGATCAAACATTTCGCTGTTAAGAACTCGCAACCTACATTCTCTCGCCCTGCGATGAGCACCTCCTGCCACGAGATGCAGCACGCCTGAGGCGAGCGGGACATCAACACTTCTTTTCATTAACAGTCCAACACGTGGTCTATTCCGGGAGGTTAAATCATGAAGCGTATCTCTTTCCTTGCTTGGCTTCTATGTGCTTGCTTCGTTTCGACGGTGTGGGCGCAACAATCGGCCTCACACACGAAAAGTCATCCTTGGCGGCACAATGCCGCGAACCGGATGTCGCCAGCAGCCGGCATTCGCAATCCGTACACCGTGCGGTCGAATGCTTCACAAAACAAGGTCTGGGAACTCGGGGCGTACCCAGGAGGAACTTGGGCTTCCATGGGAGACGTCAACGATTTTGGAATGGCAGTGGCCCAAGGCGATCTGCCCGACGGCTCTACCCACAACCTCGCTGTCCCCCTGTTTGGCACCCACGCGGGAGAGTGGATTGACCTCGGCACGCTAGGTGGAACGGAAAGCGGTTGGGACGAAGGCCTCATTACGATCTCGGACACAGGCTTGATCGTTGGGCATTCTGCCAGTACCGACCAGAACCGTCCCCACGCGATTGCATGGACAGCAATGTCCGGCATCGTGGACTTGGGCACTCTCGCCGATGTCGGCTACCCAAAGTACAACTCGAGTTATGCGGCAGGAGTGAACAAGGGGGGATCCCTGATCGTCGGTTGGAGTGGAATCGAGCAAAGCTGCCTGGGCTGTGCTCCGACACTTCCCGTGGTCTGGACACCGATTGTCGCGTGGAAGAACGGACAACCGGTCACGAAATGGAAAATGCACAAACTCGACACCGCCGGGTTTGCTGTGATCACGAAGTGGTATGCGTGGGCGGTAAATGACTTTGGTCAGATCGTTGGAGAAGGCAGCGGCGACAACGGTGAATTTGTCGGCGTGGTCTGGACCCCCCTCCGGAATGGGAAATGGAAGATCATGAAGCTTCCCGCTGTCGCCATTTACCCGAACTCAGAGCCATTCAATATTAATGACCGCGGGGAAATCTCGGGCGACATCGAACCAGCCGATTTTAGTGTTTGGATTCCCGCCTATTGGAAGCCGCTTGATCTTTTTAGGACGACCTACAGCAATCCGGTTGTCCTGCCTATGCCACAGGGTGGTTTCGAGAACTGCTACACCGATGGTATCAACGAACTCGGTGACCTGACAGGCGAGTGCTGGGCCAACGACTACAGCGTGGAGCAGGCCATTCGCTGGACCACGAAGGACACTGCTTTCTCGCAGGTTCTCGGTTTCCCCGGCGATTGGAGCTGGTCTTTCAGGATAAACAACAACGGGATTGCAGTAGTCACATACGGCGGCGGCGACAAATGCCTAGCCGAAACCTACGCCTCATGCGGAGGTGCCATACAGTTCCACTGAACTCGCGTGTCGCACGGACAAGCCGCTCGATGTTCGGGCGGCTTTCTTTTGCACGCTGCAGAAGGCGCCCTACGATAACTGTCGTTAGCTGGCCGTTGGCCCTCATCACCAGCCCTACAGCACTTCCAAACCCAAGCCAGACTTCCTACCTAACCTGGAAACTCACGCTGGCCCCGGCCACAACTTTCTGCCCCGCCACCGGCGTCTGCAGAACGATAATGCTAGCCGGCGACGGCTGCACCGGAGGCCCCGGATTCGGCCCCCCGTCCTGATCGCTAGCCTCAATGATTGGCACCACACTCACGTTCCCCAACTTGAATCCCGAATCCTGCAAGGTCCGGCTCACCGTTCCCAACGGCTGCCCGACAAAACTCGGCATCACGAACGCCTGAGGATCTGCCGCCGCCGTCACCAGCAAGCTGATCTTCGGCGCAACCAACTCCGTCGCATTCGCCAGAGGACTCTGCGCCATCACCTGGTCCGCCGGAATCCCCTGCGTCTCAACTTCTGCAATCGACGAAACGTCCAGCCCGCGCCTTCTTATATTCAATTCCGCCGCGTGCTCGCTCTCGCCCGTGACGTCAGGAATCGTCACGCGTGTCGGTCCCAAACTCTGCGCCACCCGCACCTGCCATCCGCGTCGCACCTTCGTCCCCGGCGCCGGCAGCTGTGACATGATCCTTCCCTCGGGAACCTGCTGACTGTAAAACTGCCGCTCAATCGACATCTGCAGGCCCAATCCTCCGATACTTTTCTCGGCATCTGCCGGAGTGAGCCCTACAAGCGAAGGCACCGCGACTTCCTGCCCGTGAATCGCGAACCGCATTGCAGTCAGTCCGGAGATCATCGCCACGATCACCAGCACCAGCGCCAAAATCGCAAATCGAAAAAACGTTCTCATCCCGTAACCTGGATTATATTCCGCGTGTCAGTCACACCATAGAGCACATGTTTAAACCACAGCGCACTCGCCACAGTGCACTTGTCATTCCGACCAGTCGCGCCGCGACGATGGAGGAATCTGCTGTCTCTCCAGCTTCTCGTTCGTCTGCAGTGAGGCATCAGCCGAAAGCTATGGGTGCCCACTTCTCGCGCGCCCTTTGCGCGAGAAGTGGGGATTTTTCGCCACCAAAATTCCCTTGCAATCCAACAACATACCCCGCGTTCTATCCCCGGAGGCCCGCCATGCCCACTGTCTTGGAGTATCATATAAAGGTGCGACGGGTGTTCTCGCCTGCGGTTGCTCTTATCTCTCTTGCGGGCGTACTTGTGTTTCTATCGCCATCTTCCGTCGCCCAGATCAACGCTCCACCTTCTTCTGTAACATCGCCCGGCTTTGGCGGGCGTCCCGTCAATGGCACAGCTTCGAGCGTCACTTCAGTCGGTCCTCGCGGATACATTCCCAAGACCTCCGTCCCGCGCGCTCCGATTAACGACGGTCATCAGCAGCACCACCATCGCAACGGGAACTATACGGGGCCGTATTGGTACGCCGTCCCCTACGCCGTTGACCCAAATGCCTACGCGGACGCGCCCGAAGAGCCCAATCCCAATGACGAAGTCGACTATCAGGGTGGACCGACCGTCTTCGATCGTCGCGGATCCGGTGCTCGCTCCTATATCCCGCCAGTCGAAGATGTGCCGCCGCCCCACTCTGACGCGCCCAGCGATCAAACTGTTTCCGCCGCCGATCCGGCGCCATCGACCATGCTGATCTTCAAAGATGGCCACAAGCTCGAAATCGGCAATTACGCGATCATCGGCTCGACGCTCTTCGATCTCACGCCCGGCCACCCGCGCCGCGTTCCGCTCTCCGATCTCAACCTGGACGCGACCAAGAAGGAAAACGACGATCGTGGAATCGTCTTCGAGGTCCCAGCGTCACTCGGCAGCTAGAACTATGACCCGCATGAGACGCATTCTCGTGCCCGCTCTTCTGTTGATGCTGGTCCCGTTCGCGACCGCGCAGCACGTCGGTCCTGCGCACTTCGGCGGAGCGACTTCCTTCCACGGTGGACATTTCGGTCCCAGAGGTTTCCAACGAGGATATTTTCCGCTCGGACTTTCCAACGGTTTCTACGACGACTATCTCTCTGACGCCGGATATCCGGTCCCGGCCCAGCCACAAGTGATCGTCCTGCAACCGCCGCAAACCGCGCCTGTCACCGAACCGGCCCCCGCTCCCGCGCAGCCTCTGATGATCGAACTGCAAGGCGACCGCTACGTACAGATCAGCGGAGAGCAATCGTCGCACTCTGAAATGATCGATTCCCCATCTCCGGCAAAACTCGTGACGCGTTCAAACCATCCGGCTATCAGCGACTCAAGTACGCCCGCCGTTCTAATTTTCCGTGACGGTCATCGGGAAGAAGTTTCTGCTTATACCATTGCTGGCAGCACGCTCTACGCCAGTTCCAACTACGCCACAACGGGATCCTGGAATCAGAAGATCGAACTCTCAGCCTTGAACGTTCCCGAAACCATCGCCGCCAACAGCGATCACCCGCATCCCTTCCGAATCCCCTCCGCCGCAAACGAAGTCATAGTAGGCCCATAACTTTCGATAAGCGAACGGAAACGTAACCCAAGCCCTGTGTAACCCTGTGTTCCCCGTGGTGAAAGGTTTTCTCCTTTCGCCAAAAGGCGGGATTCCGCAAGCCCAGCTTATGCGGCCGCCGCAAACATCGCTTCCGAAGCCCTCGCCCTTCTCTCCCGCAACCGCAAAATAGGCTTCTCGACACAGTAATACGACGCGCTAGCCGCACCCACCGCCGCAATTACTCCATACCAAGGCCTTCCGTGTGTCCCGAACACAAACAGCTGCTGCCACAAATACAGGCTATAGCTGATCTGCCCAAGCCACACCATCGCACGCAAATTCAGCAATGAGTAGTGCATCCGCACCACATGCAGAATTAATCCTGCAATCGACAAATGCATCAACGGCCACAATACAAACAGCAATACCGGATCGCTGTGGAATCCGCGCAGCCCCCAATAAGTCGGGACCGAGGCAACAATCAAACCCATTGCGACCACCCACGCCCCGCTGATCCGCGGAACGCATTTCGCCACCATCGCCAGCAAGCATCCCACCGCAATCACGTCCGCCACTGCCGGAAATGTTTCATCCGCCTGCCCGCGTAATCCCGCTAGATGGCACGCCACGCGGTACACCGGAGCAAACGCCACAACGCCCACAAGAATCTTCGTGCGATGTCGATACCACTTCTTCAGCACACCCGGCCAAAGCAGATAAAACTGCTCCTCCACGCTGAGCGACCACAAGTGCCCCAGATACCACGGATGCGTGAAATCAAAGTTCGCCACATAAAACACCGCCGCCGCCATGTGATACCACCGCAACTCTCGCCAGAACAAAACAAATGCGATGGCCATGAACACCATCGCCGCCGGCAAAATCCGGTACGCCCGCCGCACGTAAAAATCGCGAACGCAAATCGATCCCCTCTTCTCCAGCTCCCTGAGAAGCAGCGTCGTAATCAGATATCCCGAGATGACAAAGAAAATCCGCACTCCCAGATTCGCAAAAGCCCCCGCAACATTGGAGTGAAACCGCAGCTCCGCCCAATGTCCAACCACCACCAGCGCAATCGACACCGCTCGCATCCCATCCAGCGACGGAATCCGCTTCATAGCCGCGCAGCTTAACAAGAACAGGCGCAAGACTCTGTGACATCAATCAGAATTGCGCAGATTTTCTAGAGGTTTTCCCGATACGGGATAGACAAACTTCTAATTGCGATTCAGATTGACAAAATGTATCGCTACCGTGCCATTGCAGCGCTGCCCGCGTTTTGTCATCCCGAGCGCAGTCGAAGGATCCCTATGACCTCACCCGCTCTCGCGGTCTGAAGAGGAGTTCTCACCACAAAGCTTCGTAATTTGGGTGCCCCATTTCTCGCGCGCCTTTTGCGCGAGAAGTGGGGATTTTCGAGAATCATGTACGACACTATTCACTGGTTCACATGCCGTGCCGTATCCTTTTTCGTGTTATAATTGGAACAGTTCTCAGGGCTCATAAGCTCCTGTAAATGCACCAGTTACGCCAAATCAACAAGGCACAAAATTGCACCCCGCCGCGTAGAGTTTTAGCTAGAAGCTAGCGGCTAGAAGCTAGAAGCTCACTATGCCTGAAGATCAAAACCCCGAACTCCCATTAACTCCGCCGCCTGGTGGCGGCGATGGCCAAGGCGCGCTGAACATTCAACCCGTCAACATTGAAGAAGAGATGCGCCGCTCGTATCTCGACTATTCGATGTCGGTGATCATCGGCCGCGCCCTCCCCGACGTCCGCGACGGCCTAAAACCCGTCCACCGCCGCATCCTCTACACGCTGCAGCAGATGGGGTTGTATCCGAATCGGGCTACGCGCAAATGCGCACGCATCGTCGGAGACGTGATGGGCAAGTATCACCCGCACGGCAACCTCGCGGTGTATGACGCTCTCGTGCGGTTGGCGCAGGACTGGTCGTTGCGTTATCCGCTGATCTTTGGTCAGGGAAATTTTGGGTCCGTCGATGGAGATCCTCCGGCAGCCGACCGTTACACCGAAGCGAAGCTCGCGCAGGTTTCCACGCCGCTTCTCGAAGATCTGGACAAAGAAACTGTCGACTTCCACGACAACTACGACGGCAGCGAAGTCGAGCCTGACGTTCTGCCCGCGCGCATTCCGAATCTGCTGATCAACGGCTCCGACGGAATTGCGGTCGGCATGGCGACGAAAATTCCTCCTCACAATCTGACGGAGATCGTCGACGCGACCATCACGCTGGTCAACAATCCGAACGCGCAGCTCGCAGAAATTTTGAAGTTCGTGCAGGGCCCGGACTTCCCGACCGCCGGCATCATTCACGGCCGCTCGGGAATTTTCGAGGCCTACCGCACCGGCCGCGGACGCTTCATGATGCGGGCCAGTGCTGCGATCGAGAACATCACCAAAGATCGGCAGGCGATCATCGTCACCGAAATTCCGTATCAGGTGAACAAGGCGAACCTGATCAAGCGCATCGCCGCGCTGGTCAACGACAAAGAGATTGAAGACATCTCTGACGTGCGCGACGAATCCGATCGCGACGGCATGCGCATCGTCGTCGAACTGAAGCGAGGCGCTGAGGCCCAGATCGTCCTCAACCAGCTCTTCAAGCACACGGAAATGCAGCAGGGTTTCTCGATGATCCTGCTCGCGGTGGTCAACGGACAGCCGCGTGAAATGGGGCTGATCCAGGCCATCAAGTACTTCATCGAGCATCGTGTCGACGTTGTCCGCCGCCGCACCGCTTACCTGCTCGCCAAGGCGAAAGACCGCGAACACATCCTCGAGGGATATCTCAAGGCTCTCGATCATCTCGACAACGTCATCACGATCATTCGCGGTAGCGCGAACCGCGCCGACGCTCGCGAGAACTTGGTGCAATACTTCGGCGGCAAGAAGATCGACATCAATACCACTGGCCGCGCGCCCAAGGTCGATCCCGAAAAGCCGTTCACCTCAAAGCAGGCCGATGCCATCCTCGAACTGCAACTGCATCGCCTGACCAAGCTTTCGATTGACGAAATTTCGAACGAGTTAAAGGAAGTGCGCGACAACATCGCCGAGTACGAATCCATCCTCGGCTCCGAAGCGAAGCTGCGCAAAGTCATCATCAAAGAGCTGGAAGAAGTGAAGAAGCTCTACGGTGATGCCCGGCGCACGCGCATTGAAGACGAAGCGGCAGAGATCGTCCTCGAAGACCTGATCGCCGACGAGCAAGTCGCCGTCACCGTCAGCCACTCGGGTTATCTGAAGCGAACACCGATCTCCACCTACCGCATGCAGCGCCGCGGAGGCACGGGCCGCACCGGCATGAAGACGCGCGACGAGGATTTCGTCGAGCACCTCTTCATCGTCTCAACGCACGCTTATCTCCTGATCTTCACCAACACCGGTCGCGTTTACTGGCTGAAGGTCTACGAAATTCCCGACGTCAGCGCCGCCGGAAAGGGTAAGCACATTGGGAACCTTGTCGGGCTGCAACCCGGCGAAACGCTGAAGACGGTCGTCGCCGTGCGTAACCTCGAAGAAGAGAACAAGTACGTCTTCTTCGCGACGCGCAACGGCCTGGTGAAAAAGTCCGAGGTGCGTGAGTTCATGCACGTGCGCTCGAACGGAATCATGGCGATCGGCATCGAGCAAGGCGACGAACTGGTGGCCGCGCGAATCACCGACGGGCAGCAGATCGTCTTCCTCGCGAGCCACGAAGGCATGGCTGTGCGCTTCGACGAAAGCCACGTCCGCCCGATGGGCCGCGCTGCCTACGGCGTCTGGGGCATCGACCTGGAAAAGGGCGACTACGTCATCGGCATGGCGACCACGCTCAAGCCGGGCGCGCCAGCCCCAGCGAAAGAAAAAGTCGAGGGAGAACCGGAAGCCATCGACGTAGCTGTCAAGGGCGACCTGATCCTGAGCGTCACCGAAAACGGATTCGGCAAGCGCACTCCGGCAGACGAATATCGTTTGACGAACCGCGGAGGCAAAGGCGTCATCAACCTCAAGACCACCGAGCGTGTCGGCAAAGTAGTCGGCATCGCGCAGGTCGACGAGAAGTCCGAAGTCATGCTGATCAGCCACTACGGCAAGATCATCCGCATGGACTCGACAACAATCCGCGAATCAGGAAGAAACGCCCAAGGCGTCCGCTTACTGAACCTGGAGCCGGGAGACAAGGTAGCGGCGGCGGTGGTGATCGCGCCAGAAGAAGAGAATGGCAACGGGGGCACGCTGATTCAGTAATTGCTGTGAAGGGGCGGACGTGTCCGTCCGCTCCCGCGCGAAATCGATGGACTGATTTCTTCCAGCGTGGAAGTGGCCCATTCAAGCCAAAATCAGGCTTGAATGGGCCACCGCGCCTATCGACATTCCTATTCCTCCACGACTCTACTTACAAATTTGATTTGGTATTATTACCCCAACAATAACTTGGGTTAAGCATTAGTGTTTGTGCTATAAACCAGGACAGAAGGCACGAACGATACGATGAATCTAACAGGGCCATTCTACACAGTATACAAAAATGCTAACGCTACCTTTAACCCGGAAACATTCCGTTGTGCGGAGGAAACAAGTAGCGAACTTCTTAAGACTGCAACGACCTCTGATCATCCAGGTATGTTGCTCGGGAAGGTGCAGAGCGGCAAAACACGAACCTTTATTAGTCTACTTGCCCTAGCCTTCGACAACGGTTTCGATATCGCGATCGTTCTTACTAAGAACTCGCGCGCATTGCTCGAACAAACTGCCAGGCGCCTAAGCGATGAATTTAAGGTTTTCATCGACCAAGGCGAACTCGAACTCTACGACATCCTTCATGCGCCTGAATCCTTTGGAGAATTCGAGCTAGATTCAAAACTGGTTTTCGTGTCAAAAAAGCAGAGTGACAATCTCCGACGACTGATCGATCTTTTTCAAGGCAGTTCCGCCATGGCCGCCAAGCGGACAATAATCGTGGATGACGAGGCGGACAATGCCTCAATTGGATACACCAAAAAGGCCGGGCTTGTCGAAGCACGCAAGATAGCCACTCAAATCAATACGCTGCGGTCAGCGATACAGAATTCATCGTATTTGCAAGTAACCGCTACCCCTTATTCGTTGTATTTGCAGCCGACCGAGGTGGAAGTTTCGAACGTCTCTGAGTTTAAGCCGACACGACCAGCGTTCACAAAACTTGTGCCCGTACCAGGTGATTATGTCGGCGGCGAAACATATTTTGGGGCGTCAGCGAAAAGCGAACCGGACACGCTAGAAAGCTTAATTCACCATACGGTAACCGCACGCGAACTTGAGCGCTTAAAAACGTCCGATCGACGATCTTTTGGTTTAGATGATGTGTTAATCACACCCAAGATTGAAGGCTATAGAGCTGCCTTGATTAATTTTATTGTCGGGGGCTGTATTCAGCGTATCAACGGAGTGAAAGCCGGGGAGAAGTCCAAAAAGTTACGGTTCTCCTTCCTTCTTCACTCTGAGCCGGGCAAGGAAGCACACAATTGGCAAGAGGTGTTGACCAGCGCCATCGTAGAAAGGCTGAAGGTGATGGCTACGATTAACGACCCAGCTTTCATTCGCCTCATAACCCAATCCTATAGCGATCTGACCCGCTCGCTCTCATTAGCGGGGCAGCCAGTGCCGGCTTTAGATGAAATTATTCCCGCTGCTGCAGAGGCAGTGCGGAAGCACATTACTATCACCAAAGTAAACTCGGACGACGACGTCGCGGCGCTTCTTGACAACGCCGGTCAACTTCGGCTTCGTAGCCCCCTTAACATTTTTCTCGGCGGGCAGGTTCTTGACCGCGGGGTTACATTAGCTGGCTTGATCGGTTTCTATTACGGTCGACGCCCGAATAAGTTTCAGCAGGATACCGTACTGCAACACTCTCGAATGTACGGATTTCGCAGAGGTGATCTCGCTGTTACACGTTTTTACACATCAAGGGCGATAAGGCATGCTATGGCGCAAATGGAGGAATTCGATTCGTCGTTGCGGGGCGCCATTGAGGCAGGAGGCGACGCTGCAGTGCAGTTCATTAGGAAAGCCGCTGATGGCTCCATCGTCCCTTGCAGCCCGAATAAGATACTAGTGGCCACGACCCAAACCTTGCGACCCCACAAACGAATTCTTCCGATTGGATTTCAGACTGGCTACAGAACAGGCTCAAACGGAATCGGTAAGGTCATCGAATCTATCGACTCTCAAGTCGAAAACCTAGTCGGGTTCAATTCACCTGCCCCTAAGCTAATTCCACTTGAGACCGCACTGCACTTTCTTCGACAAATCAAGTCAACACTAGAATTCCCCGAGGACGACGCTCCACCATTCAATTGGGAGGCGGCCGCAGCGGCGCTTACTCATCTGAGCTACCAGCATCCAGACACTTCCGAGAGAGGCAAAGTTCTATTGTGGGCGGCGGATAAACGTAATTCCGCTCGATTCGCAAGCGAGAGTTCGCATGCAACCTACATCGAAACGCCGGACTCCGAAAAAACTGAGGGCCAAATCGCCGCGAGATTCGCGATCGATCATCCCGTCCTTTTCTTATTGCGCCAGAATGGCGCTGAAGATAAGGGCTGGCGCGGCACAGCTTTCTACTGGCCTGTAATTCGCGCTCAGAGCAAGACGCCCACGGCCGTATATACCTCGGAGACGATCCAATGACCGGGTTAAGGCGGGGTGGCCACTCAAGCCCGACGTTGGCTTGAGCGGGGGGAGTTCGACGCTTGGACAGAGCCTTCCTGCTGCTCGCTCGCGTTTGCGGGCGGTCCACTCGGACTCGATTTCAACTCGTCCCTCGTAGCCAGTCGCGTGATGGAGAAAGCTACTCCACGGCCAATCCTCAGGACTGGCGCACAATCCCTGCTTCACAGGATTGCCGTGGATGTAGTGGAGCTTCTCGACGAACTGCTCTTCGTTGCGAACGTTGAAGTCGTAGTAGCGCTTTTGCCAAAAATGATCGGCGTCTTCGATTAAACGCCGTGCAACTCCCTGCTTCAGTGATTTCAGTGCATCCGCTAATGTGTCTCGTGCGGGCTCGCTCACGAGAAGATGAATGTGTTCAAGCATCACGACGTATCCGTAGACGCGAAGGCAGAATTTGCGGCGCACGCGCTCCAGGGCATTCTCGAAGACTCGACGGCTCTCGTCTGTCGTGAACAGGGGACGACGGTGATAGCAACAAAAGGTTACGAAATGGCTTTGTCCGCTTTGCTGATAACGCACCAGGCCCCAAGGCATGAGCTCAGCGTAGATCGCTGAACTTTGCTGCTCAAGATAAAAGAGACTTTTGAGCGGAGCACTTGTTTCAAAGTGGGAATGCTTGTGGCATTCGGAGCGCCCACTCAAGCCAAAAGCGGGCTTGAATGGGCCACCCTGCCGGGGCAGATCTCATACCCAACAGTGCAGCAGTTCACCTCTGCTCTTCTTCAGCAACTCCCAATTCTCGCGAAACCCTTCCCAGCAATAGCAAGCCTTCTTCTTCGGAGTCGTGAGAGGGCACAGCATGGCGATCCACTTCCTATGCTTGCCCAGCAGCAACGCGGCGGGGATCAAATACCAGACGTTTTCGGGAATTACAAACGCGGCGAAGACGTCGATCTCCTTGAGCGAGTAGTCCTGCTTTCTCTGGTGGTTGGGGTGGAACTGGCAGAGGTATCCGGCGCCGGAGCGCATGGTGGTGGACTTTACTTGAATGCGAAGGTAGTTGCCTGCGTGTTCGATGCCGACGTCGTAGGGCTTGGTGTCTCCCCAGGGCTTGCTGACGGCGAAGCGGCGCTGGGCTGCCGCCGCCATGAATTGAAGTTCGACCCATTCGCCGCGCTCTTTGTGACTCTTGAATTTTTCCCAATACTTCATTGTTCCGACGTCTTTCTTCTTTGAACCATCAGTCCTTTCCACATCTCGCAAAATCAGCGAGACATGGGGCACCCTCGGAATGTGTCCGAAAACACAAAGGGCGCGACCATGGGCCGCGCCTCTTTGAAATTGTCTCTATATTTTTAGAATAGCAAATTGGGAGGGGTAAACCGGCAAAGTTCCGGATTTTATATCAATAGCATTTGCTTCGAGTTAGACCGATTTGTGCAGGTTTTGCCTATTGACAAGATTTCCGGAGAAGCGGCAGTTTCCCGAGAAATCGAGATTCGATGCAAGGTTCAGGCGTGCCTCCGGCACGCGACGGTCGCGTTGGATCCGTCTGCGCGCCAGTGAACTGGCGGGCTATTTTCAGTGGTCCCTTCGGGACCTCTCGCTCATGCCTATTCAGGCTTCAGCAGCATTGCGCGTCGCCCGTCGGTCGGGGTATCGTTTCTCCTCGGAATTTCCGCGTCCGCACCCGGAGCCCTCATGAATCATCTATCCTTTCGTCGCACTCTATTAACTATGACCACGCTCTCCACGCTCGTTTTGACCGCCGCCGGCCAGCTGCCCGCGCCGCCCGTCGCCAAGAAAGTTCCGCACACGACCGAGGTCAACGGACGCACTCTGACGGACAATTATTTTTGGCTGCGGGAGAAATCGAATCCCGAGGTGCGCGCGTATCTCGAGGCCGAGAATGCATACGCCGATGCGGTGATGAAGCCCACCGAGGCCTTCCAGAAAAAGCTCTACGACGAGATGCTGAGCCATGTGAAAGAGACCGACGTTGAGGTTCCGTACAAGGAAGGCGACTACTTTTATTACACGCGTGTCGAGGCCGGCAAGCAGTATCCGATACGCTGCCGCAAGAAGGCCAGCATGGACGCGCCGGAAGAAATCCTGCTCGACGTGAACCAACTCGCCCAGGGGCAGGCGTTCATGTCGATCGCGGCGTTTGCGGTCAGTCCGGATGGGAACCAGCTCGCGTACTCGTACGACAACACCGGCTTCCGCCAGTACAACCTCGCGGTGAAAGATCTGCGCACCGGCAAGACACTGGCCGATCATGCCGAGCGCGTGGGATCGGTCGTGTGGGCGGCCGACAATCAGACGATTTTTTATACGCAGGAGGACGCGGTCTCGAAGCGGCAGTACCGCTTGTATCGTCATGCTGCCGGATCGTCCGGTGCCGACACTGTTGTCTACGAAGAGCCCGACGAGAAGTTTGAAGTCGAAGCTTACAAGACGCTCAGCGACGCCTACATCATTCTCGTCTCACGCAGCCATACAACGAGCGAAGCGCGCTTCATCCCGGCGAAGCAGCCTGACGGCGACTGGAAGATTATGGAGCCGCGCAAGGCGGGTGTTGAATATTATCCCGACCACAGAGGCGATCAGTTCTACATCCGCGTCAACGACACGGGACGCAACTTCCGCCTGGTCACTGCGCCTGTGACTGATCCCGGCAGCGCGAACTGGCACGAAGCGATGGCGCAGAATCCGGCGATCATGCTCACCGGCATGGAAATGTTCCGCAACTTCTGCGTGCTCTTCGAACGTGAAGGCGGACTGCCGCAGATTCGCGTCATCGATCTGCGCAACGGACAGTCGAAGCGCATCGCCTTCCCCGAGGAGGCCTACGCGGCGTATCCGTACATTAATCGTGTTTATGACACGACTGACTTCCGGTATGGATATCAGTCGCCGATCACGCCGGCGTCGGTCTTTTCGTACAACATGGAGAACGGCGCGACGACCCTGCTGAAGCAGAAAGAGGTTCCTGGCGGATACGATCCGAAGAAATACCAAGTCGAACAAATTTACGCGGTCGCGTCGGACGGAGTAAAAGTGCCGATCTCTGTGCTTCGGCTGAAGACTGCGCAGCTCGATGGCAAAGGCGCGCTCTATCTTTACGGATATGGATCGTATGGCATCTCGCTCGATAGCTTTTTCAACGCGAATTATTTTTCGATGGTCGATCGCGGAGTCGTCGTCGCGGTGGCGCACATTCGCGGCGGCGGAGAGATGGGCAAGGCCTGGCATGACGCCGGAAAGATGATGAACAAAAAGACGACGTTCACCGACTTCATTGCGTGCGCAGAGGATCTGGTGAAGCGCGGCTACGGATCGAAAGATCGTCTGGTCATCGAAGGTCGCAGCGCCGGAGGCCTGCTTATGGGCGCTGTGCTCAACATGCGTCCCGATCTATTCCATGCGGCGCTGGTCGGAGTGCCGTTTGTCGATGTGATCAACACCATGCTCGACGAAAGCTTGCCGCTGACTGTCGGAGAATTTGAAGAGTGGGGCAATCCGAAGGAGAAAGCCGCATTCGACTACATGATCACGTACTCGCCGTATGACAACATTGAAGCCAAAGCGTACCCGGCGATGCTGGTGAAGACGTCATTCAACGACAGTCAGGTGATGTATTGGGAGCCGGCGAAGTACGTGGCGAAGATGCGGGCCACGAGGACGGACCACAACATCCTGATCTTCAAAACCAACCTGAGCCCCGCGGGGCATGGAGGGGCCTCAGGCAGATACGACCGCCTGCACGAAGCCGCCTTCGATTACGCGTGGATCCTGACGCAGATGGGAATTTCGAATTAATCTGGTGTGGCGCGGGCGACCCCGCCCGCGTCCTTCCACGAAGAGTACTGCTGAATCAAAACAAAATCTGGGCGATTGTCATTCCGGCGTGCGCGCGAAGCGGGACAAACGAAATCCTACGGGCGTGACGAAACTCAAATCACCCCGGCTCTCATCCGCCGCAGAAAGTCTTCCCCCTCCGCCTTCGCCTGCTCTAAAACTTTCGCCTGTCCCCGATACTCCAGGGCCACTTCCTGCAGCATCAACTCCACCGCATCTTTCGGCTTGAATCCCTGCGAGATGAGTTGGCGAATTTTCGACGTGAATCCCTCATCGATCGCCGGAACCAGCCTCGCAGCATGATCGCTGCATTTATGATCTTTGAATTTTGAGGCGGCCAGCCGATCGAATGCAGTTTTCGCATCCGCATCCGTCAGCAGCTCTGGCACTGGATAATTCCATTCGCACTGCGTACACGTCCACCCCTGAAACGTGCCGCGCGATGTCCAGAGAAGCTCGCGGGTGGTCGTCTCCCTCAGCTTCCGATGATCCGCACTTCCAAATTCCATGAGCGACACGACTCCCCGCCCGCAAAACCTCCGTGGCCCATGTAGCACTGCTGGTAATGGTACTCGCTTTGCGTCCGGCTGCCCCGTGCCTAAGGCGATTCGAGGGCTTCGCACGTTACTGGGTATCCAGCGGGAAAACCACCGTGCCAATCTGGCCCGCGTTGTTGTCGCGCACGAGAAAGCGGATCTCGAACGATCCCCGAGGTAGTTCCATTTTCTCGCGCAATTTGATTCCGTCCTGCTCCCACAGCCGCAGGTTTTCTGGATGCGGATTTCCGCTCACCGGATGTAAGAACTCTCCCGCCTCCCGCATGTCGCGTGTAAGGGCTATGGCGCCGACCTCAAGATCCAGCGGACGCTGCTGGGCAACATCAATCTTTACGCTGCTAAGCGGGATCGTGATTAGAAATTCGACGGTTTTCCTTTCTTCCGGCGCCGGTGGTCTTGGTGGCGACGCCGGGCCCAGTACTTTCACGTACATCGGCACCGCACTCCGAGCCAGGGCCGAGGCGAGTGCGTTTACTTCTTCCTTGCGGGTAGACTCTGCGTCTCTGACCGTCGCAATGCCGTAGTAAAAACCATCACGGGCGCGAATATCGACATGCGACTCGGAAACCTTCACCTTCAGGTCGCGCCAGCCAGGTTTGCGGTCATTCGGCTGTACCGAAAATCCCAGCAGGTAATACGATCGGGAATCCTCCACGGCACGCGCCATACAACCGAAAAGGTCGTTCACTTCTATGCACGGATTACCACCGGTGAATTGGGCGACATTCCTTAGCTGCATGTCATTTGATCGAGATGCTAGCCCGCGTAGGCTCGGATCCCTCGACCAGGACATCAGCTGAACGGGATAAACGGCGATGTTGGCGTCGATCAGACTCTGCCACATATCCCGAAGCTCTTCCGCGTAACCCCGATCGTTGTCAATTATTTCGTGCTCGGCGGCGATCTCCGGAATATTGCCGACCGCAAATATCATGGTCTTTCGCCCCGGTATCCCGTGATAGGCCTGGGCGATTTCTCTTAGCTGATCGATCGTGCGAACCACAGTGTTGCGGCGGTCCATAATCGTGATTGGTTCCAGTGAAACCTTATTAAGAGCTCCAATCAGAGCGCTCGCATCGGTTGAAAACGGATGGACCAGTTTCAAACCCCTACTGGTGAGGCAAATCAGGGAAACCGGCTGGTTCGGAATGAGACCTTTAGACAGGAATTTTGCGATCTGATCTTTGCCGTCAGTTCTTTGCAACAGGCTAGTGTTCAGCAAATCGAGAACGATGATGGTGAGCCGCAATTGACTGGCGTTGTCGAATGGAAGATTTGAGAATCCTCGATCCGCCGGGGCAGCGGTTGAAACACCCGTTGGAGGCTGTACTTCCTCAAACAACGAGATCGTCTGCTCCTTGCCGTTTTCTTCCAGACGAAACGCATCTTTCGATAGCCCCGGCACGTTCTTGCCTTTTCTCAAGATAACAACGGGCACCGTCACCAAATCGGTTTGACTTTTATATTTCGGGAGTTGTGTTGCGATCGCCTGTGTATCTTGGGTCGTGCCGCTTGGAGGAGGGGAATCAACATTCTGCTGCGCAGAAACTGTACAGCAAAAGCCCAGAATTGCAGCCGCGCTGCCTATTGCGAAAGAGCCTCGTAAACCCGAAGGTCTGATCACTTGGCGAAGTAATAGTCGAACGACTTCACCGCCTGGAACTCGTCGTCCCTAATGTCGAACACGGTATACAGCTTCGTCACGTGCAGCACGTCCTGCACTTTCTGCGACAGGTTCAGCAGCTTCAGCTCCCCGCCGGCATTACGCACAGTCGTGAAGCACCCTACCAGCTCACCAACTCCTGAGCTATCGATGTAATCCACTTGCGCCAGATTGAGAATGATCTTCTTCTTTCCCTCGGCCACGAGCCCACGCACTGCCATCCGGAGCTGATCGATCTCATCCCCGAGCACAATACGCCCCCGGATATCGAGGATCGTCACATGAGAAACTTCGCGTGTATCAATGCTGAGCGCCATGAATGCGAGCCGCCCGCCCGCTGGCCGGAAGTCTAGTTCCTCCCCCACCTCAAGTCAATGGCGCCCGGGCAACGCCATGCTCCAGACTAGAATCCGACACATAAGTCCACCAGGAGGTCGGCTCATGACTTCATCCCACCGGGCCCTGTTCTTGATTCTTTTCTCCGCCTCTTTTCTCTCCGCACAATGCGCCAAAGATCATCGCGAGAACAAAAACTCCGGCATCCTGATCACCGACTTCACCATCACCGGGACCCAGACTATCAGTGCCATCGATCTCGCCCACATCACCAGCGACATGATCGGCTCCTGCTATAACGAAGATTCCGACGAAATCGGCGAACGCATCCGTGCCTCGTTCCAGCAACGCGGATATTTCCAGGCCGAAGTAAAGAGCGTGAAGTTCAAACCGGGTGACCCGCTTGGCGTACCCAAACCAGTCACGCTCGAAAGCGAGGTTTCTGAGGGTCCTCAATTCCGCTTGGGACAAGTCACCTTCCTCAAGAACCATGCGTTTTCCAACCAGAAGCTTCGCCAGCAATTCCCGTTGAAAACCAATGATGTCGTCGAAAGGGAGAAAGTAGCATCGGGCCTGGAGAGTCTTCGCAAACTTTATGCGACTCAGGGCTATCTGGATTTCATTGCGATCCCGGAGACCGTGTTGGGTTCGAATGCCACGATGAACCTGAACATATCCATTGAAGAAGGCCCTCAGTACCACATGGGCAAACTCGACATCCTGGCCGAGAAGGAACCCGCCGCTAGGCTGCGCGCGGAATGGAAGTTGGCCGAAGGCGACGTCTACAACGCCACATACGTCGACGAATATCTGACCGCCGCCCGCGACCTCCTGCCGGCCAACTTCAGCAAGGCGAATGTGCAGACAATGCAAAACTGCCCTGAGGCAACGGTCCAAGTCCGCCTGTTAGTCGATCCAGCCCAAGACGCATCGCACCCAGAACCAAAAAACATTCCGTGCGAAGATGAGAAGAAGTCCGACTCAAAGTAGGCCCGTAGCGGTGCGCCCAGCAATGAGTATGTGGAAGAGTGGCGCTTTAGCGTCACGTTAGGAATACAAACTGAACGGGGCTTTAGCCCTGTATTGGCGGAAGCCAGTTTTACGAATGTGCCCCGCGCACGCGCCCATCCAACTCCAGCGCAGGCAACGGCGCGCGATCGCGAATCTCCTGAATCGCAGAGGTGATGATCGGAGTCGCGTATTCCGGATGTCGAAACTCCAGGTGCATTCCGCGCCCGACAAATTGCAGTTTGAGCATCGACCCGCCCCACGTCGATCCCGAGATCGCCACCTGCACCGGCTCCGGACAAAACTGAGGATGCCCCGAAAGCAGCGCCTCGCTTCCGCCCAGCAGCACCGCCTTGTAGCAGTGGTTCCTCGTCTGAATCTCGAGCACCGTCGACGGCGGCAGGTCGTTCAAAAACACTCCGCCCTCGATCTCCGACTGGATGATCCCGCGGTTCACTTCATCGGCAAGATTGGGATGGGGGTTGAACATACACCCAGTTGGTTCTTAGGGTATCGGGTTTCCGGCAGCCTGCCAAGAGTACTCTCGGTTGGAAACCCAGGCGAATGGCACCCCGTTAGAGGGACCACCGTGGGACCGGGGTTGCAGGAGATTGTGTGGGGCGGACGCCCTCGTCCGCCACGCGAGGGCGAAGCCGAGCGAACAGAGGCGACTCGCACCTAATCCGCGCAAGCCCGCGTGTAAAAGCTGAAGTCACCCAAGATCCCACGATCCGATCGACGGCCGACACAAGCGTGGAAGAGTGGTGCTTCAGCGCCGCGTTAAGGTCAGGAAAACAAAGGGGCTTTAGCCCCGTGCTCGCTGTACCGTACCCACTTCGATGCCCGCCGCCCAACGCGTTCCTCATACCCTGTTAAAATATGAGAAGAAGGGATTCTATCCACGCATGCCAGTTCCCGTCTCACAAATGTGGACCGTAGCCAGCTACGTGATCCGCCAAAAGCTCGCCGGACGCAAGCAATATCCGCTCGTCCTGATGCTCGAGCCGCTGTTCCGCTGCAACCTGGCCTGCGCCGGATGCGGCAAAATTCAATACCCCGCTCACATCCTGAAGAAGGACCTGAGCCCGGAAGAATGTTTCCGCGCGGTCGACGAATGCGGCGCTCCTATGGTCTCGATCCCCGGCGGCGAGCCGCTCATGCATCCCCAGATCGACAAGATTGTCGAAGGCCTGGTCGCCCGTAGGAAATATATCTATCTCTGCACTAACGCCCTGCTGCTGAAAGAGAAGATCGATCTCTTCAAGCCAAGCAAGTACCTGACTTTCTCCGTGCACCTCGACGGCCAGCGCGAAGAGCACGACCTCGCCGTCTGCCGCGAGGGCGGATACGACATCGCCGTTGACGCCGTCAAAGAAGCATTGAAGCGCGGGTTCCGCGTTACTACGAATACGACCCTATTCGATGGAGCCAATCCGAAATCCGTCCGCGCCTTCTTCGACGAGATGATGGACCTGGGCGTGGAGGGCATGATGCTCTCTCCGGGATACTCCTACGACAAGGCCCCGGACCAGAAGCATTTCCTCGGCCGCGCCCGCACTCGCCGCATGTTCCGCGCGATCCTTTCGAACCGCAAGAAGACCTGGCAGTTCAACCTGTCACCGCTCTTTCTTGAGTTCCTGATGGGCAAGCGCACCTACCCCTGCACGCCGTGGGGCATGCCGACCTACAACGTCTTCGGCTGGCAGAAACCGTGTTACCTGCTGCAGGACGGCTATGCAGAGAGCTTCAAAGAGTTGATCGAGACGACAGAATGGCAGAACTACGGTACAGAGTCGGGAAATCCGGCATGCGCGAACTGCATGGTCCACAGCGGATACGAAGCCAGCGCAGTCAACGCGACATTCAGCTCGCTCGAAGGATTCCTGGCGACCGTGAGGGCCACGCTGTTCACGAAGTACGAAGACAAAGAGGCCTTGCGCATGCTGGAAGAACCGCAAGCCCCAGTAAACCCGCTAATCCAAATCGAGCCAAGCCAAAGCGCCACGCATTTGCAGGAAACCAGAGCCTAGCGGACCGCGAGATTTTTTTCGTCAACAATCTCTTCGACGGCAAGATTTGGTCCCGGTAGGAACGGCCGACAATAGCCCGGCGTTTCCAACGCCGGGTAAGAATGCGCATCGAAAGTCCGTCCCGTAGGGATGGCTGAACCTGCACCGAGAAATCGGGGTTGCCGTGGCATTGCGCGTGGATCAAGTGCCCCTACGGGGCACGATCACATTGTCTGAACCATTACCCGGCGTTGGAAACGCCGGGCTATTATCAATTGTCCCTAAGGGACAAAACATCGAGCACGCTGTAGAGTTAGCTCGCGACTCGCGGCTCAGGACTCGGGACTAACAATGACCGGCAAAGAAGCAGGCCACATCGAAGAACACCCGCAGCACGCGAATCCCGACGCGCTGGAAGTAGCCCCCGGCGTTGAACACGAAAAACTCGAAGGCTGGATCCCCACCGTAGCCAACGAAGAAGACCTCCGCCAGGCGCTAGAAAAAGCCTTCGACTACCGCGGAGACATCACCATCACCCGCAAAGACGGATCCAAAATCGAAGGCTACCTCTTCGACCGCCGCACCGGCAAAACTCTCGAAGACTCGCAAGTCCGCCTCTACCCGAAAAACTCCAACGAAAAAATCGCGATCCCCTACTCCGACATCGCCGCCCTCGCCTTCACCGGACGCGACACCGCCGCCGGCAAATCCTGGGAAGCCTGGATGAAGAAATACGCCGAGAAGAAAGCCCGCGGCGAAAAAGACCTAAGCCTCTACTCCGAATCGCTGGAGGAATAGCCAGCGGCGCCAAGACTCGCCTTGTTCACTCAACTACCGAGCAATTCCGCGAAGAGGGCACGCTTGTGCTAGCGCCTGATTTACGACAGTAATCTTGAAAACTTAGGAACAACAGCCTCAAATCAGTGATATGAGGCGCATCTTGATATTGTTGGGTGTGATAGTCGCGGCCGGTGCATCTGCGTTTTTAGTATCAGCCCGCCGTTCTTCAGCTCACGCGCCGACCTCTCAACCGGAGGTGTCTCAATCGGTGCCGTCTCAACCGAAAGTTGAGGCGCCGACTACTGATTGGAGCGACGCCCCGAACTTTGCAGTTGCTGCCGACCGAGCTATCTCGGAGCTTCATGAGGGAATCACCGTCAATGAGTGGACGGCGCGTCATCCCGGCGCAACAAAAGTTGATCCGTCATCGATTGGCATCGGCGGTGAGTGCGTGATCCTGGGGGAGACGGCGACGCTCTCGGATGGCACTCAGATCGCTCGACTGGTTTCGTTTAACCCGCCACGAGCGCCTTCTCCGGCCGTTCTGCCAACGCTGCAGGGAGAACGTCTGATCAACGAAACCTGCACGATGAGTATGGTCCAGGTTGAAATCGGAGTACCGGACGAAGCAGCGGGGCGTGCCGTCCAGCGAACTGTCAACCAACAGTTCGTTGGAACCTACGGTCCCAGCGAGCAGGATGATGTCGGCGTCTGGCGCCCTGGCTCGATTGAGATCATCAATTCCTACGATTCGGGACACCGTTTTGCATTCGATGCCGGCAAACCAAAGTTTGGACCCGCAGCCTACGTATGGGCTCACTTGCCTTTCTGGAGCGAACCGATGTTCCCTGACTCACAGAACACCGATGATCCTGAATCGGACTCTGTTCAATTTCGCCGGGCTGTCGCGATCGCGGGTGTAGGAGCCTCGATTTCCGATCGCTTGGAAAACCTGTATGACATCGATCGCACCGTTTCTCAAGTGCAGGCCAAACGTTTTTCGGAAGCCTGCGCGCACGACTGCACTCAGGACGATTTAGATAAAATTCCAAACCCCTCGGGCGACAACTGGCGTAGACCTCTTGTGCCCACGCTCCGCGATTGGCTGAGTGCTGTGAAGGCGCTTGAGCCAGATCGGCAGGCGGCGGGTCTGATCGCCGCAGACCGCCTGCTCACCGCCTTCGGGAGCATTATGGAAAGTGGACGTCAAGGCCAATTTGGTCGAGCAGATTCTAGCAGTCCCGACCAAGCTGAATTGCGCTCCGAGCTCCAAGGCTTAGGTGCCGTTATTGGACCAAACGAAACTAGCGCTAATCTTTCCTATACGGGTAACTGGCTTGAGAAGGCGAGAAGTCTGTCTCCAGATACCGAGGCCGGAAAGTTAGCCTCGTTCGTCTGGATGACGGCTGCTCAGTGTCAAGAGCCGGACACAGTGATTTCGGTCGGAGAAGATCTTATCGCCAAGGGCATCGACGCGCAGGCCGCTGCACAGGTGCATTTCATGGTTGGCGATGCCTTTTCTGACATCATTATGCGAAATCGTGGAGCGGCGGGCAATCGCGGCAAAGCGGAAACCGCTAGTTCAAAAGCGTTGCAACACTACGCTGCCGGATTGGCGGACGACGGCACATCCAGACAAGCAAAAGATGCATGGCTTCAGGCCTGGCACATCTCCGCTGGCCTTCTCCCACATACTCGGTACGGCAGCTGTGGGGAGGGTGACTAGCCCGTTGGGGGCCCAATCGACTCGGTTCCCCAAGCCGGCGGTGCGACTTCACCGTGAGAAATATCCAGTCTTCGCGCGTACCGTAAGCCCATCCTGCTTAGGTCGAATCACGATCTTGCGGAAAGAGTCATCTTTGATGGGATTACTCGGATAATAGGCGAGCTCATAAGAGCTGCGCAATTCCTCGCCGATCTGACGAAAGTACGTGTGCGGGTCGACGACTTCCGCGTCAAACACCATTCCCCCCGTTTCTTTTGCGATGCGATCCATTACGGCGATCCCGTATTTGTTCCGCGCCGTGAGATTTCCGTGCGCTCGCTCTGTATAGCGGATCGAGAACAACATGACGTTTGCGCTTTGCGCAGTTTCAATGGCCGTCATCATGTCGTGAGCGCTGGAATTATCTTCACCATCGCTGAAGATGAGGAGAGCGCGCCTCCCCTTCTCATTCGCCAATTTATCGGTCACGGAATAAAAGACGGAATCGTAAAACGCCGTGCCGAGTTCGCGCGCTTCTTTCGGGCCGAGTTCCAGGAAATGCTTGTCGTCGTGCTCGAAGCGGGTTAGGCCGTCCAGAATTTCAGCGCTCGATTGAGTGAAGTCGCTGACGAGGCGCAGATGGTTCCCGAAACACACCATGAAGGCACGGTCTTTGGGGCCAAGGACATCTTGAAGAAAAATCTCCAGGTCGTGTTTATGCTGCTTTGAGAAATGATCCTGGCTTCCGCTCGCATCCACAATCAATCCCAGGCTTAACGGAACCTCGGTGCTCCGGGAGAAGAAAGCGATCTTTTGAGGAACGGCGTCCTCCAGAACCTCAAAATCGTCTTTCGTCAGGTTCTCGACCAGTGCCCCTCGGGAGTCGCGTACCGAGAACGACAGGTTGACAAGGTTGACCTTCGACCGAATGGGCTCTTGCGAAAAACATCCGACAGCGGCGAACACTGTAAGCAGCAAAGCGGGAAATCGCATGCGAGATAAGTGAACCACTGGTACAGACGAAAGGGAACGAAATTCGTTACCTGCTCCGACGAGCGCCGCCAGCAATAGGCTGAGATCAATTCTGAACACGAACGTGCGGTGTGCCTGCCTGGTGCCTGACAAACATGACGACAAAAAGGATTGCGGCACCCAGAAGAAGAAGGCCAAACAACCGTAGTACGAGGACGGGGGAGTGTCCGACCGGATGCGAAGGAAACTCTGACTTGATGACTCGCGGCTGAATCGTGTACCGGTACTCGCCAAACAGTAGGAACGCCGCCAGCAATAGAAATCTGTAATCCTTCATGAGCTTGTTCAGGCAGAGTGTAACAGCTTCCGGCGAACGGATTGTTTGCGTAATATTGCGACAACATTCATAGCTCCCCGAAGCAACCTTCACACCTTCCCGATCTCACTCTCCCACATCGCCGCCACCCTCACCGCCGCCTCATACCTGGGCATCTTGCTTTTGCCGCGCGGAGGCTCGCAGAGACCTCCACAGTCCGCACACGCAGAGAACGACGGAGAAGAGCGCGGTCACGCCAAGTGCGAGGAGTGTCCAGATGAAGAAGAAGCCTCCGCTCGACTTGGCGATCGCGCCGCCGACTCCCGCACCCTTCATGTGGATGACGGGGACGAGGCACCCAACGAGCGACCCCAGCAGGACGATGATGTACCCGGACCGCCGTTCCGCCAACACCAGCGTTCCATACAGCCACATCACCAGGATGGGCACCACAATCAGGTCAAAGAGCGTTCCTGGCTCCATCCCGCGGACGATGTCGTCCGCCGTGTGTAACGTCACGAAAAGGATCGACAGCAGAGACGCGACCATGAGCACAACGCTCTGTTTCATCGGATGTTCTCCTTGTCAGACTGGAGCGCCCTGGTTAGCATTTTCGCGGAGAATACCACTTTTTGCACTTTCACCGACGCCATGCCCCGCCGTCGCCGCCTCGATCCCCATGTCGGTACCTTCAAACACCAGGCACTCACCCCGCTTCTGGCCGAGTCGTGCTATGCCGTTCCCCAACGCAGCTCTTGCTTTCACAGCGTGCTCTAGGCTACCGTTGCTACTATCATTCAAAA
>Ga0335085_10002063_pt1 | contig 39078 bp, 36 predicted proteins | sample Lox_Sample_45_FD_206712 | JGI IMG/M metagenome (GOLD analysis project Ga0335085, IMG submission 206712) | Soil microbial communities from Loxahatchee National Wildlife Refuge, Florida, United States - Lox_Sample_4.5 | ecosystem: Environmental > Terrestrial > Soil > Wetlands | place: USA...
ACCCGGAAGTTAAGCCTTTCAGCGCCGATGGTACTGCGAGGGAGGCCTCGCGGGAGAGTAGGACACCGCCGGAACACCATTCAAAGAAGGCCGACCCGTCAGGGTCGGCCTTCTTTGTTTTACGGCCGGGACGGGCTTACCTGGGGGCCCGGCGTTCCAGCACGGTGACCAGGACACCTGGAGCGACCTCGCGGGTCCCCACCGGAACGAACCCACGACGGTGGTAGAGCGTCAGCGCCGGGACATTCGCAGCACCGGTCGATACCGTGAAGCGCTCAGCGGGCTCAGCAAGGGCAAGCGTATCGAGCAGGGCACCCGCGTGCCCCCTGCGGAAGGCCCGCGGTGCCACCACCAGCCGGCAGATGTCCACCGTCCCGTCCGCCAGCTTCTTCCAGGACACGATGCCGGCCAGTCCTTCCGGGTCGTATGAGCCCAGGAAACGCTCGCCGCAGCGGATGAGCTCGTCAAGAGTCTCGCGCAACGGCGGAATGCCATCGAAGCCGATCAGCTTAGCCTCGACCGCGTATCCGGCTCGCTGGCAGGCAAGCACCTCGGCCGCATTGCCGGGATCGCTGATGTCCAGCTCACGGCACCGCATCGCTCTCCTTTCCGGTGGAACCACGTGCACGTCCCGATCTTCAGTGGCTTGATCGCGTAGTCGCGTCACCGTGCTCGGCTACGCGGATCAGCTCGTGGAGCTCGAAGCCGTCGCCGCGGTCCTGGATACCGGGGCGATGTAGCAGCGGAACGCGGGGAGCACCGCGAGCACGGCTGCCACCGTTGCCACGCAGGCGAGGCCGCCAGAGGTGAGCGAGAACCGCGGGCTGGTGACGGCGGCCACCGCGCCGGAGCGGAGCTGCCCGGTGGGCGGGCCCGCCGCGTAGCTGAGCAGCTCGATGCCGGCCATCCGGCCGCGCAGGTGATCCGGGATCGACTGCTTCCACATGGCGTCGCGGAAGATCGCGCTGCACTCGTCGGCGCCCCCGGCGACCGCCAGGAAGAACAGGGCGACGTAGAGGGCGGGGGACACGCCGACCGCGGCCATGGCGAGCCCCCAGCACGCGGCGGAGACGGCGATGGCCAGGCCGTGCCGCCTGATGCGCGGCATCCAGCCGCTGGTCGCCGAGACGACAAGCGCGCCCGCCGACGGCGCGGCGAACAGCAGCCCGGTCGACCACGGTGCGTGCAGCTCCACCGCGAGGAACGGCAGCATCGCGTTCGGGTAGGCGAAGATCATCGCCGACAGGTCGGCCAGGTAGGAGCCGAGCAGGTCGCGGCGGCTTATCGCGTACCGCAGGCCGACCAGGATCTCGCGCAGGGCGGGCGCCCGCTCGGCCCCCTGGTCCGCGTCGGTGCCTGGTGGGACCGGGGGCAGCGCTGGCAGGCGGCGAAGCATCACGAAAGAGATGCCATACCCGGCCACGTTGAGCCCGTAGACCAGCCACGGTCCGGGAGCGGCCGCGAGCGCGCCGCCAAGCGATGAGCCGATGAGCACGCTGGCGTTGGTGGACAACGACATCACCGCCGACGCCTGGGTCATTTTCTCGAGCGGCACCAGCCGCGGCGTAGCCGCCTCGAAGGCAGGCCGCTGCAGCGACGCGATCGCCATCATCAGCGCCGCCACCACGTAAAGCGGCCACAGCGGCGGGTGCGGCAGCAGCGAGTTGACAAGCAGCAGGCCCGCGCAGGCGGCCAGCCCCGGCTCGCACCAGACCATGAGCTTGCGCCGGTCGAACCGGTCTGCGAGCACCCCGCCGTACAGGCCGAAGACGATCAGCGGCACCAGTTCCGCGAGCCCGAGCGTGCCCACCACGAGCGGCGATCCGGTGAGCCGCTGCGCCTGGACGAGGATCGCGACCTCGCCCGCCTGCGAGCCGAGGAAGGCGACCGTCCTGCTGGTGAACATCGCCCTGAAGCCCGGCGACTCCCGCAGCGGGGAGATATCGGGCAGCACGGACCAGCTCATCGGGGGAACACCAGCACCCAAGGACGCTACCAGCCCGGGCCAGCCCGCCGCCCGTGACGGTGCCCCTAGCGGGCCGCGATGCAAAGCGCTGCGCTAGCCGAACACCGCCGTCACCCGGCCGAGTCCGCCGATCTCGGCGGTGAACTCGTCGCCAGGCACGACCGGGACGATCGGCCCGAGCGAGCCGGACAGCACGATCTCGCCCGATCGTAGCGGGCGCCCGAACGACCGGGCGGTGTTCGCCAGCCAGGCGACGGCAATGGCGGGGTGTCCGAGGGACGCCGCACCCGTTCCTCTGGATACTTCTTCAGCGCCGCGCCACAGCAGCATCGGGCAACCGGTCAGGTCGAGTCCGCCAGGCGGCCGGCGGCCGGCGGCCGGCGCCAAGCGTGAACAGTCCGGCCGACGCGTTGTCCGCGACGGTGAGCCTGCACCGCCGCGTTGGTCAGGCCGATCTTCCGCCCGATTACCCGGTCGCCCGCCGCGAGCCGCCCGGCCACCCAGGCGGACTGCACCGCGTAGGCGGCGTCGATGTCGCCGGGCGGCAGGATGGTGCGAACCGGAGGGCACGGGCGGCGCTCGGCTCGCGCCCGCGCGAGGATGTCAAATGCTTCGGTGCCCGCGGCGTCCAGCGGCGGCCACGTCCCTGTCATCAGTCCACCTCGAAGGTCGTGCCGATCCCCATGCCGGTGATCCATTCGGGGACCGGCTCGTAGCTGGTCCATGCTAGCGGCAGGCCCGCGGCGGCGGACCCGGCCAGCCAGGTGCGGATCTCGTGCGCGCCGGTGCCTGCGCGTTCCTCGAGCGCCAGGTCGGTCAGTTCAGCGACCGGGCCGAGGTCGGCCGCTGCGAGTTGCTTGAGGAACCAGGTGTCCCAGGCGGCGTTGACCGGGGCGTCCGGATTGCCGCCGAGTGCGCGCACCCGCGGCTCGCGAGCCGCGGAGAACGCCCGCACGTCGTGTCGGCCATGGATCATCGCGGCCCGCCGTTCGGCGGGGACGGTGGCATCCCGCGGGTCGTTGGACGGTAGCCAGTGTGACAGCCCGCCGCTGGCGATGATCAGCACGCGGCCGGCGTCCGCGGCCCTGATCGCCGCGCCGAGCGAGCGGCCGAGCGCCACGCAGCGCGCGGCGGGCGGCAGGGGCGGTGCGGCGGTGTTGACCACCAGCGGGACCATCGGCAGGCCGGCGGCGCCGCAGAGCATGTCGTAGCTCTGCACGATGCCGTGGTCGACGGTGAGCGCATAGGAGAGCGCGATGTCGAAGCCGTCGCGGGCCAGACCGTCGCGGACCGCCCAGGCAAGCGCGGGCGCCACCGGCAGCGGTCCGGATCGTCCGCCGAAGTCGCCGAACGCCTCGGCCTGCTCCACCCCGAGGACGAACGGCGGCATCACGTCGTAGAAGTTGGCGTGGAAGTGGTCGGGGCCGATGACCACCGCCGCGTCGGGCGCGAGCGCGCGCACCACGTCCGCCACCCGGGCGGCATCGGCGAGGAACCGGCCGCCCGGCGCTGTCGCTGCCGACGGCGCGAGCAGCGTCGCGAACGGCGAGTGCGAGATGCCGACCATGCCGACGATCTCGCTCACGGAGACACCCGGCCCCCGCTGGTAGCGCCGTCGGCGTCACCGCCGACAGGGCCGCCGAGCAGGAAGTCGCGGTGCACGCGCAGGTACTCCGCTGGCTTCTCCCACTGCGGCCAGTGCCCGGCGTCCTCGATCACGTGTAGCCGTGCGTCCGGCAGCCAGCTCAGCAGCATCTCCGCCTCGTCTAGGCCGCCGGTCGGGTCGTGGTCGGTCCACAGCAGCAGCGTCGGCGCGCTGATCTTGCCGACCCAGCCCGGGTCCCATGCGAAGTCCTTGCGGATCTCAGGGTCCTGGAGCACCAGCGTGTTGCCGATCGCGCGCAAGAATCCCGGTCGGCCATAGACGGTGCGGCGAAGCGTGACGAGTTCGTCGGTGACCATCTCGGTGTGGTGGAACAGGAACTCCACCCGGCGGCGCACCGTGGCGTCGCTCGGGTCGGTGACCGCGGCTAGGGTACTGTCCCGCAGCCTGGTCATCACCTCGGGCTTGTTGGCGATGTTGCCTGGGGTGTTCAGCACGAGCCGCAGCACCCGGTCCGGATGGTGCGCGGCGGTCCACGCGGCGACCCAGCCGCCGAGCGACTCGCCTGACAGGTGCGCGGCAGTAATGTCGAGGGCGTCGAGCAGCCCGGTCAGGTGGTCAGAAAGCACGTCGATGGTGTAGGGCCTGTCCGGCAGGTCCGACCAGCCGTGGCCCGCCATGTCATAGGCGGTCACCCGGAAGTCCGCGGCCAGCCCGGCAATATCACGTGCGTAGGCCTCCAGGTGGCCGCCGGTACCGTGCAGCAAAACCAAATCGGGGCCGGAGCCCGCGCGAAGCACTCGGGTGCGCACGCCGTCCACGTCGACGTGGCGCAGTTCGTGGTCGGTGTCGGCGAGCTCGCCCCAGATGCTGATGTGCTCGGGCAGGTCGTTCATGAGTGATCCTCCGTTCCGAAGCGGGCACGCGCCTCGGCGATTGTGCACAGGCCCGCACTCTGCCGGCGGGCGACGCCGAGCGCCGCCAGCAGTCGGGAGTTCTCGATGGTGAGGAATTCGACTGGCTCATCGGCCGAGCCGTTGTAGTGCCGGTGCCAGGTCCACGGTGGCGTGTAGATGAAGTCGCCCGCCACCCACGCCGCCGCCTCGTCCTCGATCTCGCTGTGCCCGCACCCGGCGATGACGTAGTGCACGGTCTCGTGGTAGTGCCGCTGCATGTCCGAGCTCTCGCCGGGCGGGATTGTCTGCCGGAACAGTTCGAAGGTGACCGTGGGCAGCCGCCCGGCGATCGCCAGCGTGCTCGGGTTGTGCACCTGCCCGGCGGGCAGCGTCTCGAGTTCCGCGGCGTGCACCACAAGCGGCCTGGCGCCGCCCGGCCGGACGGTTGCGCTGATCGCGCCGAGAAACGAGCCCAGGTCGAAGCCGGGGCCGGAAAGTGCCATCAGAACGATTCCGTCCTTCCTCCGTCGACCGTGAGGACGATCCCGTTGACGTAGCCGGCGTCGGGCGAGACCAGGAACGCGACCGCCGCGGCGATCTCCTCCGGCGTGCCTGGCCGCCCGGCCGGCACCGCCCCGGTGTCCTGCGCGTCAAGGTCCGCGACGGGTCGCCCGGTCCGCGCGGCCCGGCTTTCCAGGACCTCCCGGCGGCGCTGGGTGTCGGTGGCGCCGGGCGCGACGCAGTTCACCGTGACGCCGCGGTTCGCGTGTTCCAGGGAGAGCAGCTTCGCGGCGGCGGTGACCGCCGCGCGCAGCACCACCGACATCGCCAGGTCCGGTTGCGGCTGGCGCACCGCGGTCGAGGTGACGAACACCAGCCGGCCGAAGCCGCGCTCGGCCATGACGGGCAGCGCGAGCCGGGCCAGCCGCAGCGGCCCGAGCAGCAGCAGTTCCGCGCTGGACCGCCAGGCGTCGTCGCTGACGTCGAGAATCCGGCCGGGCGGCGGTCCGCCCGCGTTGAGCACCAGCACGTCGGGCGGGCCGCACGCCTCGGCCAGCGCGCCGAACGTGTCCGCCGTGTCCGGCGCGGCGATGTCGCTGACCAGTGTGCCGACCTCCGCCCCGGTCAGCTCGCGCAGCCGGGCGGCCGCCTTCTCCAGCGATTGCGCGCGGCGGCCGGTGATCACGACGCGGTGCGTCGGGGCCAGGCGCGCGGCGATCGCGTAGCCGATGCCCGCGGCGCCGCCGCCGATCAGCGCGGTCCTGGTGGCGATGATGACCTCCAAGGGGGTCGTGCGCGTTCCCTCCGTGGGTTTAGCCTGACTGGTATGACCCGGCGGAACCAACGATGAGTCCCAGCCAATGGGACAATGCGGCGCACGTGGACAGCAGTGCGCGCGAGGGGGGACTCGACCGTGCCGCCGCGATCCTCGGCGCGTTCGACGCCGCGCATCGTGAGCTGAGCCTGTCCGCGCTCGTCGCCAGGAGCGGGCTGCCGCGCTCGACCACCCACCGGACCGCGGCGCGGATGATTGGCCTCGGCTGGCTCGAGAAGCCGGGGGAGCGCTACCGGATCGGCAACCGGCTGTTCGAGATCGCCAGCCTCGCGCCGATCAGGCTCGAGCTACGCGAGGCGGCGCTGCCGTTCCTCCAGGACCTGCACCAGGCCACGAAGATCACCGTCCAGCTGGGTGTGCTCGACGGCACGCAGGTCCTGGTGGTGGAGAAGATCACCGGACACCGCGCCATGCCGATGCTGACGCAGGTCGGCGGGATGATCCCGGCCTACTGTTCGGCGCTCGGCCGCGCGATCCTCGCCTACTCAGAGTCCGAGGTCATCGACGCCGTGCTCGCCGGGCCGCTGCCGGCCCGTGCCCCGCGCACGCTGACCAGCAAGGTGGCCATCATGCGGGAGCTGACCGCGGTGCCTGAGCGCGGCTGGGCCGTCGACCGCGAGGAGGGCAACATCGGCGTCAGCTGCGTCGCCGCGCCGATCTTCGGCCCGCTCGGCGGCGTCGCCGCCGCGCTGTCGGTCACCGGGCCGAGCCAGCTGGTCAGGGCCGACAGGATCGGCCCGGCGGTGCGGTTGGCGGCATCCGCCGCGTCCCGGGCTTACACCCGCCCGCGGACCCCTCCCCGGCTGACGGAGTCTCGCTGACTGGGACTCATCGTTGCGGTACCGCTAGCGTCGCCGCACGCTGTGACATTACACGCGTGCGAACGCGCGGCGTGCGACTCAAGGGAGGCGACGATGTCTCTTGGCGGCGGCTACATGCTCCCCTCGCGTGAGGGCCAGCAGATCGCGGCGATCGGCCTCGGCATCACCATGAAGACCAACGGCAAGTCCACGCGCGACGCGTACTCGCTATTTGAGTACGCCATCCCGGCGCGCACCGACGGGCCGCCCGCCCACATTCACACACGCGAGGACGAGTCGTTCATCTGCCTGGCGGGCAAGCTGGACGTGCGCCTCGGCGGCGAGCAATTCACCATTGGCATGGGCGACTACCTGTACCTGCCGCGCGACGTGATCCACACCTTCCGCAACACCTACGACGAGGAGGCGCGGGTCATCTCCGTGGTCTCGCCGGCCGGCCTCGAAGGGTACTACCAGGCGCTCGCCGACCTGCCGCCCGGCCCGAAGGACATGACGAAGATGAAGCAGATCATGGCCGACTTCGGCATCATGCTGCAGCTTCCGCCCGAGGTGGGCTGACCATGCGCGTCGCGATCATCGGCGCCGGCGTCGCCGGACTGACCACCGCGAAGGTGCTCAAGCAGGCCGGGCACGAGGTTATCGTGTATGACAAGTCACCCGACGTCGGCGGCGTGTGGAGCCTCACCCGCCGGTATCCCGGCCTGACCACGCAGAGCCCGAAGGCGCAGTACTCGCTCTCGGACTTCCCGATGCCGCGCGACTATCCGGAATGGCCGGACGGCGCGCAGGTGCAGGCCTACCTTGCCGCCTATGCCAGCCACTTCGGCCTCGACCCCGCGCTGCGGCTGTCCGCCGAGGTGACCTCCGCCGTGCCGGCACACAGCAACGGCGGCTGGACGGTCACCACCGCAGACGGTGCGACCGAACACGCCGACCGGCTGGTGGTGGCCAACGGCATCTTCTCCGAGCCCGCGATGCCGCGCTACCCGGGCGAGGCCGAGTTCACCAAGGCGGGCGGCCAGGTGCTCGCGGGCACCGAACTGCATGATGTGGAGCAGGCCCGTGGCAAGCGCGTGCTCGTCGTCGGCTACGGCAAGTCGGCCTGCGACGTCACCGTGCCGGTCAGTGGCGTCGCGGCGAGTACCGACGTGATCGCCAGGCACCTGCTGTGGAAGGTGCCGCGGCGCATCGGCGGTGTGGTCAACTTCAAGATGCTGCTGCTCACCCGGATGGGCGAGGCGCTGTTCAGGTACCTGCGGCCACGCGGTGTGGAGAGATTCCTGCACGGCCCGGCCAACGGCATGCGCGGCAACATGGTCAACTCGATCGGCTCCGCGTCGGTCCGCCAGTTCGGGCTCAAGCGGCTCGGCCTGGTGCCGCCCGGCCAGATGGAGGACATCGTGCGCGGCGCGATCGGCCTGACAACCGAGGGCTTCTTCGAGGGCGTCGCGGACGGGAGTATCACGGTGCACGCCAACGCGACCATCGCAAGGCTCCTCGCCGACGACGGCGTGCCGACGGCGGAACTCGATGACGGCACCCGGCTGCGCGCCGACCTGATCGTCTGCGCGACCGGCTTCACCCAGGGGGTGCCGTTCCTGCCCGCCGACGTCACCGGCCACGTGCTCGACGAGCGCGGCAACTTCCAGCTTTACCGGCAGATCCGCCCGGTCGATGTACCCGGCCTGTACTTCAACGGGTACAACTCCTCGTTCTTCAGCCCGCTCAACGCGGAGATGGCCGCGATCTGGATCGCGGCCGACCTGGCCGGGGCGCTCGCACTGCCCTCGCCGCAGGAGATGCGCGGGCAGGTCACGCGGCAGCTCGCGTTCATGGACGAGGCCACCGACACCCACCATTGCCACGGCGGAAAGATCATCCCGTTCTCGCTGCACAACGTGGACGAAGTGCTCGGCGACCTCGGGAGCAACATCGGCGCCGCGGTGCGCGCCTGGCACTGGCTGATGCCGGTCGACCCGGCGGCCTACCGCCGCATCACGCCAGCCGTCCTCACCCGCCTGCCGCGACCGCCCGCGGCGGCACCGCCCGCGCGGGTGCCGCGGTCCGGGGCCGAGGCCGTGCTCGAGCCGGTGCGGGAGCGAAACTAAGAGCCAAGCATCCCGAACGGGTTCGGGAGACTCGCCGCCCGCTCGCAATCACTACCGAGGTCCTCGACGTGCCCGAGGCGGTGGAGGCCCTTGTCGACTACTACCGGTCGATCTCCGGCGAGCACCCGGACTGGGCCGAATACCGGCAAGCCATGATCAGTCAGGGTAAATCGCTGCTCCGGGTCACCCCGGTCCGCTGGGGCCCGGTCGCCACCGGCGGCTTCCCCGCCCGCCTGGCCGACTAGCGGCCGGCCACTGGTGGACGTCAGGACGGCGGTCCAGCCTCGATCCGGCGCCTGACCTCGGCGAGGCCTTCCGGGCCCGCCTCGATCGTCCACCAGCTCTCCACCCACCAGGTAGCGCCTGCCTTCTCCCAGGCCGTCGGCTCTGGCGGGTCGAGCTGGATGAACTCCCTGGTGCTGTCGGCCTCGATGATCACGTCGTACGGGGCATCGCCGAGTCCGGCCGCGGCGCGCATCCCGTGCACCTCGGCGACCAGGCTGGCCAGCTCGTCGGGCCCCTGCACGGCACGCCCCCCCTTTCCCTCCACGATGGAGGGGAGCAGGCCGTCCCAGCGCGCCGCCCGTTCCAGTGACGGCTGTGCTGTCTTGCCGGTGAGCTTGGCGCCCACCACCCAGACCGGCGGGCGCGGTCGCTGCACCGGCGGTTCTGGCAGGTTGAAGTCGGTGGGCTTGGCGCTGTAGTGCTTGCCGTCGTAGGAGAACGGCTGGCCGCGCATCAGCCCGTCGTAGATGGCCAGGCATTCATCGAGCTTCTCGGCGCGGGCCCGCCGGCCCTCGTCGGCCTCGAACGCGGTCCATCCCTCGTGAATCGCGCCGAGCCCGACGCTCATCATCGCCCGGCCCTCGCTGATCCGGTCAACGGTGCCGACCGCCGACGCCAGGTCCCACGGCCGCCACCGGGACGCCGGCGTGAGCAGCGTGCCGAGCCTGATCCTGCTCGTCACCATCGCCGCGGCCCCCAGGGTGACCCAGGCGTGCTCGCCCCACAGCGCCTCCCAGGTGAAGACGCCATCCCAGCCATGCCGTTCCCCGAGTAGGGCCATCTCGGTGAACGCGCGCGCGTTCGCATGCGGTACCACGAATCCGAATCGCATACCGCGACCGTACGCCCCGCCCCCGACATTCCGCTGGCGCGGCTACCCGGTGAGGGGCTGGCCGTCCGGGCCGGTGACCCGGGCCAGCGTGGTGGCGGCGAGTTGCTGGATGGCCGGCGGCAGCGGGGCGTAGCCGAGTGTCGCGGCGTAGGACTGGCCGGCGTGTGTCAGCCAGCTGATGAGGCCGGTCAGGGCCTGGCCCGTGGCGGTGCTTTGCTGGCGTGCGGAGATCAGGACCCAGCTGTAACCGCAGATCGGGTATGCGGCTGGGCCGGGCTGGTTGACGATGGAGAAGCTGGCGGGGGTGATGGCTGGCCGGGCGGCGGCGTCGGCGGCGATGGCCGCGGTGGTGGGCGTGACGTAGTTTCCGGCCTGGTTGCGGATGGCGGCGGCGCCGAGTTCGGTGCCGGCGGTGTAGGAGCGTTCGACGTAGCCGATGGAGTATGAGATGTGGTCGATGGCGGTGACGACGCCAGGGTTGCCCTTGGCGGCGTAGCCGACAGGCCATTTCAGGGTGCGGCCTGCGCCGACCGCTTTGGCCCAGGCGGGGCTGACGGCGGAGAGGTAGTCGCTGAAGATGTAGCTGGTGCCGCTGCCGTCGGATCGGTGCACCACGGTGATGTGCACGTCGGGCAGGTCAGCGCCGGGGTTGAGCGCGGTGATGGCGGGGTCGTTCCACTTGGTGACCTGGCCGAGGAAGATTTCCGCGAGCACGGGGCCGGTCAGCTTGAGCGGGGCGCTGGTGCGGGTGAGGACGTTGTAGGCGACGCTCACGGCACCGAGGTCGACTGGGACTTGGACGGCGGTGCCGCCGCGGGCGCCGGCGAGGTCGGCGGCGCTGGCGGGGACGTCGGTCGCGCCGAAGTCAGCCTGCCCGGCGGTGAAGCGGGTAATGCCGGCGCTGCTGCCGACCGCGGCGTAGCTGGCCGCGACGCCTGGGTGCGATTGCTGGTAGGCGGCGAAGGCGAGGTTGAAGAACGGGGCGTCGAAGGTCGATCCGGCCCCGTTGAGCCGGGCGGTTATCGTCGCGATTCCGCTGGCCGTGCCGGCCGGCTTCGGCGGCGCGGGCGAGCTCGTGCAGGCGGCCAGCCCCGCCGTCAGGGCGATGAGCCCTGCGGCGGCGGGGATGGCACGGAAAACACTGAAATGCCGGCGGGTAAGCAGAGGTAGCATCGTTGCCGCCCTCTCCGCGTTGAGGCGCTAGGTGGATTTACCGGGTATTCAGGTGACGCGCCCAGGCCTGGGCGCCCATCTGCACGGCGTCCCAGGGAGAGCCCAGAGGCGGGGTGTAGGACAGGTCCAGGTCACTGAACTCATCGACGGTCATGCCGTGGAAGATGGCGGTCGCGGCGATGTCGATCCGCTTGGCGACCTCGGCGTTCTTGTGGCCGAAGAGCTGGACGCCGAGGAGACGGCCGGTGCCGCGGTCGCCGGTGAACCGCATGGCGATCTTGTGGCTGCCCGGGTAGTAGGCCTTGTGGTCGTCGGCCTCGAAGGCGACGGTCACCGGGTCGAATCCGGCCGCGACCGCCTCGTGATTCCGCAGGCCGGTGCGGGCGGCGGCCTGGTCGAAAATCTTGACGACCTGGGTGCCGAGGCTGCCGGCGAACTCGCGGTGCCCGCCTGCGGCGTTCTCCCCGGCGACGCGGCCCTGCTTGTGTGCGGTCGTGCCGAGGGGCAGGTAGGTCTCGCCGAGGAGCCGGTGGTGGGTGATGACGCAGTCCCCGGCCGCGTAGATGTCCGGCAGGCCGGTCCGCATCGCCTTGTCGACCTGGATGGCGCCGCGCGCGCCGAGTGAGGCGCCCGCGCTGACCGCGAGGTCGGTCTCCGGGCGGACCCCGGTGACAACGAGGACCAGGCCCGCATGCACGGAAACGGGTTCACCCGATGCCGTGACCGCTTCAACACGCACCCGTTCGGGTGCTCCTGAGTCGGCGCGGGTGATGCTCTTGACGTCGGTGCCGTTGTGCACGGTGATCCCGCGCTCCTCAAGCTGGGCATGGACCAGCGCACCGAGTTCCGGGTCAACCGTGGGCAGCACCTCGGGGAGCCGTTCAAGCTGGGTTACGTTCAGGCCCCGGGTGGAGAGTGCCTCGGCCATCTCCAGCCCGACGTAGCCCGCGCCGACGATCACGGCGCTGCCGGTGCCGGTCTCCTCCAGGGTCCGCACGACGGCGAAGGTGTCGTCCATCGAATGCAGCAGGTGCACGCCGTCGGCCGGGCCGAGGCCGTCCAGGCCATGGATTGGCGGCCGGACGGGAACCGCCCCGGTCCCGATCACGAGCTGGTCGTAGGCCAGTGCCTCCTCGGCCCCGCCGTCCGGCCCGGCCAGCTGCAGCGTGCGGCCGGCCACGTCGATCTTGCTCGCGGTGGTGTTCAGCCGCAGCCGCATCCCGGCGGCCTCAAGATCGGCGTAGGTGCGGTGCGCAAGGTTGCGCCAATGGGTGACCTCACCGGACAGGTAGTAGGGGATACCGCAGATGGAGAAGTTCGGGTAAGCGTCAGCCACCACCACGGTGACCTCCGCCCCTGGGTCTACCTCGCGCGCCCGTAGGGCAGCGCTGATGCCGGCGTCGCTTCCCCCGATTGCCACGATGTGCATCGAATGCTCACCTGCCGTGCTTCGCTGCACGCTGGTCCTGAGGGACACGCGAGCCGTTGACCGTCTCGTGCGGGACGACGATCTGCGCGGCCTCGGCCGGGCTTAGCGCGGGGTAGAGGAACCTGATGAGGAGCACGCCTGCGATGCCGCCGCCGACCTGGGCGAGGATGAACACCGGAGCAGAGGACGGCGCGATGCCGGCGAACGTGTTGGAAAACATGCGGCCGATCGTGATCGCCGGGTTGGCGAAGCTGGTGGAGGACGTGAACCAGTAGGCGGCGCCGATGTAGGCGCCGACGGCCGCCGGGGCGGTGGCGGCCCGCCCGGTGCGCGCGAGCGCGAAGATCACCAGCAGCAGCCCGGCGGTGGCGATGACCTCCGACAGCGCGTGCGGGCCTGATGCCCGGTCCTTCGTCGAGATCGACACCGCCTCAAGGCCGAACATCAGGTTGGCGGCCACGGCTCCGGTTATGCAGCCGGCGACCTGGGCCGGCAGGTAGGCGGCGGCGTCACGCCAGGAGATACCGCCGAGGGTCGCGTCGGCGAACGAGACGACCGGGTTGAAGTGCGCCCCGGAGACTGGCCCGAACATCAAGATGATCGCGAACAGCCCGACCGCGGTTGCCGCGGCGTTCTCCAGCAGCTCAAGCCCGGTGTCGCCGGGCGACAGCCGTTGCGCGGCGATCCCGGAGCCGATCACGATAGCGGCGAGAAACGCGCTGCCGAGAAACTCGGCCACCAGCCGTCGCCGCAGGTTAGGTGCACTCATCACGGCCCCATCTTGACTTAGCCAATGTACCTCAGTCAACATTGAGTCAATGAATACTGAGCAAAGCGACGAGCTGGCGCGGCGCGCCGCGATGCACGCGGCGCTCGCCGATCAGGCGCGGCTGCTGATCACCGACCGGCTGGCCGAGGGCGACGCGTCACCCTCGGAACTCGGCGCCCTGCTCGCGATGCCGTCCAACCTGCTCGCCCATCACCTGCGCGTTCTTGAGGATGCCCGGATGATCACGCGCCGACGCTCGGAGGGCGATCATCGCCGCAGCTACCTGCGGCTCGTCCCGGGCGCGCTCGACGCGCTGACCGCGGTGCCGCGGCGGACGGTCAGCCGTGTGCTGTTCGTCTGCACCGCGAACTCGGCACGCTCCCACCTGGCCGCCGCGCTGTGGCGGCAAGCCAGCCCCGTCCCTGCGACATCGGCGGGCACGCATCCGGCCACCGCGATCCATCCGGGCGCGGTCGACGCGGCTCGGCGGCACGAACTGCCGCTTCCCAAGCGGCAACCCCAACTGTTCAGTGGCACGATGGCGGACGGCGACCTGATAATCACGGTCTGTGACCGAGCTCACGAGGAACTCGGCCAGCTCGCGGCGCTGCACTGGTCCGTCCGCGACCCGGTCCCGGCCGGCGACCGCGGCAGCTTCGACGCGGCCCTGGACGACCTGAGCCTGCGGGTCGGCCGGCTCGCTCCGCAGGTGTCCGAAGCCTCCGGCCCCCACTCCTGATCCGAACTCCGACGAGACAGAGAGATTCCTGATGACTGGCAAGCCTTCCGTGCTGTTCGTGTGCGTGCACAACGCCGGGCGCTCGCAGATGGCGGCCGCCTGGCTGACCTACCTGGCGGGCGACCGGGTGGAGGTGCGGTCCGCCGGCTCGGCCCCGGCCGATACCGTCAACCCGGCTGTGGTCGAGGCGATGCGCGAGGTCGGCATCGACATCTCTGCCGAGACTCCTAAGGTGCTGACCGTCGAGGCGGTCCAGGCGTCGGATGTGTGCATCACCATGGGCTGCGGTGACGCCTGCCCGGTGTTCCCCGGCAAGCGGTACCTGGACTGGAAGCTGGAGGACCCGGCGGGCCAGGGCACGGCGGCCGTCCGCCCCATCCGGGACCAGATCAAGAGCCTTGTCGAAGAGCTGGTCAGCGAGATCGCCCCGCAGACAGTCCGGTAAACGGGGACGTCCGCGGGCGGTCCGTCGGGCGGGCGCCGGGGCCGTCCCGGCCAAGATCGCGCCCGCGGCGGCAACGGCAGCCAGGATCACGAACATCAGCGGGTAGCTCCCCGTCACCGCGGCGATGCCCGCGCCAATGGCCGGCGCGACCGCCCCTGCGGCAGTCACCGGGGCGTTGAACACGCCGTTGATGACCGGGTACCGCTCCGGCCGGTCAGCAGGGGCACCAGGTTGACCAGGGCGGCGTACTGCGCGAATGCGCACAGCGTCGCCGCCGAGGCGAGCTGGACGAAGGCGCGGCTTGCCAGCACATAGCGGTCCGCCGGGTGCGCCGCGATCTCCTCGGTGAGCGCGACCGTGGATGCTTCGGCTGCCGACGCGGTCGGGCGGGGCCAGGGCGGGCGGAGCGCGAGCGCGTGCGCGGGGATGGTGATCGCGGCGAGCACGGCGGCGAGGATCAGGTATGTGCCGCGCCAGCCGACCTGTCCGGACAGCGCGGCGGTGAGCGGCGCGAAGATGGTGCTCGCGAAGCCGGCGGCGAGCGTCAAGGCGGTGAGCGCCTGGACCCGGCGCGGCCCGTACCAGACGGTGAGCGCCGCGAAGGCGGGCGGGTAGAAGAGTCCGGCGCTGGCCACCCCGGCGGCCAGCCAGGCCGTGCGGAACCACCAGTACGACGGCGCGGCGGCGATCCCCGCGACGGAGACCGCGCCGAGCACGCTGCCGGCCGTCATGACCGCCCGGGGACCGCGGCGATGCAGCAGTCGCCCGGCCAGGATGCCCGCCGCCGCGCCTGCCAGGCTCCCGGCCGAGTACGCCGCCGTGACGGCGGTGCGCGACCAGCCCGTCCCGGCTGTGATCTGGGTAGCCAGGACGGGAAACGCGTAGTAGATGACGCCGTAGCTGACGATCTCGGTGACGCACAGCGCGGCGAGCGCCCGCCGCAGGGAACCGGACGGGACGCCGGCGGCCGGCTCCCCGCGGCGGGTGCGGAGCATCCCCGTCAGGAACGGGCCGTGGCGAGGCCGATCTGCAGGACCTGCGGAGCAGGCGCACAGCAGCCGCCCGCGCTCGCGCCGTCCTCGTCGCCAAGGCCGGACCCGGAGCAGACCCCGGTGTCCGGCAGCACCAGCTCGCTGCGGCCCGCGGCCTCGTGATCCCCGGCAAGCTCGGCGACCACGCTGCGGACCTGCTCGTAGCCGGTCATCGCGAGGAATGTCGGCGCACGCCCGTAGGACTTCATCCCCACCAGGTACAGGCCGGGCTCAGGGTGAGCGAGGTCCCGCGCCAGCGTCGGGGTGGCCGTACCGCACGAGTGGACGTTCGGGTCGATGTCGGGGGCGATCTTGCGCGGCGCCTGCAGCACCGGGTCCAGGTCGAGCCGCATCTCCGACAGGAATGACAGGTCCGGGCGGAACCCGGTCAGCACGACCACCGAATCCGCGGGCTCCAGCTCCCGCCCGTCCTCCGCGACCAGCACCGCCCGGCCGCCTGCCACGCGGATGCGCTCGGTGCGGAAACCAGTCACCAGGCCGACAGTGCCAGCTGCGACAGCCTGCTTGGCACGCAGGCCGAGGGCGCCGCGCTCGGGAAGCTCGTCCGCCATCCCGCCGCCGAACGTTGACCCCGTGACCCCTCGGCGTAGCACCCAGGTGACGGTGGAGTCCGGGTTCGTGTCCGCGATCCGCGCGAGCTCGATGATCGCCGTCGCGGCGGAATGCCCGGCGCCGAGCACCACGGTGTGCTTGCCCGCGAACGCCTCGGGCGAGGTGAAGTCGGGGATCTGGTAGCGCAGCAGGCCCGCGGCTTCGTGCTCCCCGAGAGCGGGCAGCCCGTCCGCGCCCGCCGGGTTGGGCCGCCGCCACGTACCCGACGCGTCGATCACCGCACGCGCTTCCACACGCTCTTCCTGACCGTCCGGGCCGGCGATGTGCACGGTGAACGGCTGGGCATCGCGCCCGGCGTCCACGAGCCGGTCCCGCCCCTTGCGCGAGACGCCTGTCACGCGCGCCCCGTACCGGACACGGCCGCCGAGCGCGCCGGCCAGCGGGGCGAGGTACCGGGCGATCCACTCGGCTCCCGTCGGATAGCCCTGCGTCGGCGCCGTCCAGCCGGATGGTTCGAGCAGCCGCGCCGCTGCCTTGTCGACCAGTTCCGGCCACGGTGAGAACAGCCGGACGTGGCCCCACTCGGCCACCGCCGACGCCGGGCCGTCTCCCGCCTCCGTGACCAAGGGTTCAAGGCCACGCTCCAGCAGGTGCGCCGCCGCCGCCAGCCCCTCCGGCCCGGCCCCGATCACCACGACAGGCAGTTCGCTCATTGCTCGAGTCTCCGCTTCTCCCATCCAAACTTCTCGATGCATCGAATATTCTCGATGCATCGAGTTTTGTCAATCGATGTGGGAGGATTGATCCATGACAAGCGCCCCCCTGCCACTGCTAGCAGCCGACCTCGCGGCCTGCTGCTCGCCGCTGACCGGCGGGGCACTCGACGAGGATGCTGCCGAGAGAGTGGCCCGGCTGTTCCGCGCACTCGGCGACCGGCACCGGGTCCGCCTGCTCTCGCTGATCGCCGCGGCCGAGGGCGGCGAGGCCTGCATCTGCGACCTCACCGGGCCTGTCGGCCTGGCCCAGCCGACCATCTCCCATCACATGAAACTGCTCGTCGACGCCGGCCTCGTCCGCCGCGACCAGCGCGGCAAGTGGGCCTACTACCGGGTCGTCCCAGAGACGATGGCCGCACTCAGCGAGGTCCTTCGTGCCCCTGTCCCGGTCGCCTGACCGGGCGCCCGCCGTGACGATGCACCCCGGCGAACTGCCCATCACCGACGACGTGGTGCGGGACCTCGTGGGCGCGCAGTTCCCGCGCTGGCGGGACCTGCCGGTCCGGCGCTTCGCCTCGCCGGGCACGGTCAACGCGATCTTCCGCCTCGGTGACCGGCTCGGAAGCCGGGCAGAAAACCGGGCGACAGACGGCGTGCGGAGCGGCAGGATCGTGGCCGTGCCTCCCGTGTTCGTGCCCGGGCTTGAACTCGCCGGCGACTTCTACGCCCGCGTGGTCCGCCCGCTGCTCGCCGGCGAGTTCCCCGGACTGCGGTACGCGGCGGCGCTGCTCGGCCCCGGCTCCGAGGTAGCCGGCTTCGACACACCGCGGTCAACTGACCACGACTGGGGCCCGCGCTTGCAGCTCCTGCTCCCCGACGAGCCCGGCGGCGGCCCCGCCGGCACCCACGCCGACGGCGCCGCGGAAAACACGGCCGCCGCGATCACCGCCATGCTCGCCCGCCGCCTGCCGGAATCCTTCCGCGGCTACCCGGTCAGGTTCTCCCTGAGCGGCGAGCCCGCGAGCGCCACGCGCCACCACGTCCGGGTCGCCGGACTCGGCGGCTGGCTGACCTGGCTGCTCGGGTTCGACCCGCGCAACGGCGTCACCCTGCCCGACTGGCTGGCCACCCCGACGCAACGGCTTGCCGAGTTCACCACGGGCCAGGTCTTCCACGACGCCCCAGGCGAGCTGACTCACGCAAGACAGACCCTCGCCTGGTATCCCGACGACGTGTGGCGCTACGTGCTCGCCTGCCAGTGGCAGCGCGTCGACCAGGAGGAGCCCTTCCCCGGCCGGTGCGCGGAGGCGGGCGACGAACTCGGCTCGCTCGTCGTCACCGCCCGGCTGGCCCGCGACCTGATGCGGCTGTGCCTGCTGATGCACCGCCGCTACCCGCCGTACAGCAAGTGGCTCGGCACCGCGTTCAGCAGGCTTCCCGGCAACGCGGGCCTCGCCGCCGACCTGACCGCCGCGATCTCCGCGAGCGGCTACCAGGAACGGGAACCGCACCTGACGCAGGCGTACCGGGCGGTAGCCCAACTGCACAACCAGGCAGGGCTCACGGCGCCGCTCGACACGCGCACCCGGCTCTTCCACGACCGCCCCTTTCAGGTCATCGGCGGCGCGCGGTTCGCCGCCGCGCTGCGCGAGTCGATCGGCGACCCGCGGATCAATCGGCTGCCGCTGGCCGGCGCGGCCGACCAGTTCATCGACAGCACGGACGCCGCGGGCGACCTGCGCCTCCTGCGCGCCTGCACAGCCGCGGCGATCAAGGCCAGCGCCATCAACGACGGGGATATCGTGCTGCCATGATGAGCGCGCATGACGTGGTGGCCGCAACCTGGTCGAGCGCTACTAACCCGGACTGGCCGCCTGACCGCGTTCGGTGATCACCGGGACGTGGGGGCCCCGGCGGGACTAGCATGCGCGCCATGCGATCGAGGCGTGGCTACGGCATGGTGATCGGGATCGTGACGGCGGCGGGCTGCCTGGCGGCAGCGCTGACCGGCGTGCTCGGCTCGGGCGCGGCGGAGGGCGCGGTGAGCACTGGCGCGGTCCGCGCGGTACCCGCCGTCGGCAACCCGACAGGCAACGTCGACGTCCCTGCCGCGGGCCGGGCGGTGAACACCAAGCACCCCACCCGGGTGATCGGCCACGGGACGCCGGCCAGCTGCACGTCGGCCGCCGTGGTGAAGGCGGTCGCCGCGGGAGGCATCATCACGTTCAACTGCGGGCCCAAGCCGGTCACGATCACGATGACCGCCACCGCCAAGGTGGTGAACACCAGCCATGAGGTCGTGCTCGACGGCGGCGGCAAGGTGACGCTGAACGGCGCGGGCAAAACCCGGATCCTGTACATGAACACCTGCGATCCGAAGCAGAAGTACACCACGAGCGACTGCTGGGAGCAGAAGTGGCCGCTGCTCGTCGTGCAGAACCTGACGTTCAAGAACGCCTATTCGGCCGTCAGGCAGACCGCGACGTCGAATTACGGCGGCGGCGCCATCTTTGACGAGGGCGGCCAGCTCAAGGTGGTCAACTCGGTCTTCACCGGCGACCGGTGCTACGCCAGCGGCCCAGACCTGGGCGGCGGGGCGGTGCGGGCCGTCGGCATGTACATGGGCGCCGTCGTCTACATCACCCATGACACGTTCAGCGGCAACTCCTGCTCCAACGGCGCCGCGCTGAGCGGCCTGTACGCGAGATTCGGCGTGTTCAACAGCCTGTTCACGAACAACAAGGCGATCGGCTGGGGCGCGAACCCCGCGGCCTCGGGCACGCCTGGCGGCGGCAGCGGCGGCGCCATCTACACCGACGGCAATCAGTACAGCCTGATCATCGCGGGGACGGCGATGAGCGGCAACACCGCACGCGAGGGCGGCGGCGCGATCTTCTTCGTCGTCAACGCGGGCGGCGGCCAGCTCAAGATCAAGTACTCGAAGCTCACCAAGAACCCGAGCGGCCAGTTCCAGAACGCTCCCGGCATTTTCGACAGCGTGGACGGCGCCGACACCCAGCCGGTCCTGGTCCACTCGACTGTTAGCTAGCACTGTTAGCTAACACTGTTAGCTAGTACCGGCAATTAGCCGCAGATGATTTGGCGGATGCGTCATCAGGAATTGACGGCGGTAGGTACTTTCATATAGTGACGAGCGACCCGAGACCCAGCAGTTCACCGCCGTGGGAGACGCCAGGCGAGCCGGACAAGCCGGCTCCCGGGCAATATCCGCAGGGTCGGGCAGCGCAGGGCAGCGGCCAGGCCGGACAGGGCCAGCAGGCTCACGGGCAGCAGCGCTACGGACAGTCGTCGTACGGCACTCCGGGCTACGGGGCCGACGGCTACGGCGCCCCGCCCCCCGGCCACCAGGGTGCCGTCCAGCCGGGCTACGGTCAGGCCGGCTACGGACAGGGCTACGGCCAGCAGAATTACGGCCAGCCCGGTTACGGCCAGCCCAATTACGGTCAGCAGAATTACGGCCAGCCCAATTACGGGCAGCAGGGCTACGGGCAGGCCGGCCACGGGCAGCAGGGCTACCAGCAGCAGCAACAGTACGGTCAGCCCGGCGGCCAGCAGCAGTACGGCCAGCAGGGCTACGGCCAGGCCGCCTACGGGCAGCAGGGCTACCAGCAACAGAACTACGGTCAGCAGGGGTACACGCAGCAGGGCTACGCCCAGGGGTACGGTCAGCAGCCGGCAGGCGGCCAGCAGGCGGGCTACGGCCCGCAGTCGCCGGGGCCGGGGCCGGGGACAGGCCAGGGGAGCCGCGGTGGCGGCGGCCGTCGCGGACGTGGCGGCGGCGGCAAGCGCCGCACCGTGCTGATCTCGGTGATCTCTGGTGTCACGGCGATCGCCGTGGCCGCCGCACTCGTCTTCGTGTTCGTGATCAAGCGCGGCCCCGGCATCCCCGCCACCGGCATGATCCCGACCGGCTCCACGCCGCAGCAGGACGCGCGGCAGGTCGCCTCCGCATTCCTGACGGCGTGGAAGAAGGGCAAGCTCGCCAAGGCGGGCAACCTGACCGACCACCCGGCGGCAGCGTCGGCCGGGCTCGCGGCCTTCGCGAAGGACCTGCACACCGGGGCGCTCTCGTTCGCCCAGGACAGCATCACCGCCGCCCCTGACGGCACGTCGGCCGCGCCTCGTGAGAAGGTCACCTTCGCGGTGGCCACCTCAGTCGCGGCCGAGGCGAGCGCTTCGGCGGAGCGCGGCATGTGGAGCTACCACTCCGCGCTCACCGTCTACCAGCAGGCCAACTCCAGCGTCTGGTTCGTCGCCTGGCGGCCCGACGTCGTGGCGCCTAACCTCACCGCCAAGACGCACCTGATGGCGGTGCCCGTCGCGCCGTCGGTGACCATGGTCAGCGATGCGAACGGCGGAGACCTGACCTCCTACGGTGACCCCGGTCTCACCAACATCGCGAACCTGCTGAAGAAGGGGGCGCCCCCCGGCCAGGGCAAGCCCGGCCTCGACGTGCAGATCGAGACCGCCACGGGCAAGGTGGTGAAGGGCAGCCAGGCGCAGATCCTCAACCCGGAGAACATCCAGTCGCTCGCCACCACGATCAGTTCGACCGCCGAGGCCGCCGCGCGCAGCGCGGTCGCCATGCACAAGCAGAGCTCGATGGTCGTCATCCAGCCGTCGACGGGCAAGATCCTCGCGATCGCCAACAACGCCGGGTTCAACGACTTCGCGCTGACCGCCGCGGTCTCGCCGGGTTCCACGATGAAGGTGATCACCTCGGCGGCGCTGTTCAACGCGGGGGTGCTCACCCCCAGCACTCCGGTCGCCTGCCCGAAGACGTTCACCGTGACGGGCAACACCTTCCACAACGACAAGGGCGAGTCCGAGCCCGCGAGCACGCCGTTCATCACTGACTTCGCGCTGTCCTGCAACAACGCGTTCACCAGCCAGTACACGCACCTGACGGGAGCGCTGGCGGGCACGGCGAGCAAGTACTTCGGACTCAACCAGAAGTGGAACATCGGCATCGGCGATCTCTCCGCGTCCTACTTCAACGCGCCGGCCAGCGCGTCGGGCTCAGAACTGGCCCAGGAGGCGTTCGGCCAGGGCGCGCTGACGGCCTCGCCGATCGCCATGGCCTCGGTCGCCGCCACCGTGGACACTGGCGTGTTCCACCAGCCGATCCTGGTGGCGGGGACCAAGCAGCTGGCGGCCACCCCGCTGCCGGCCACCACGGACGCGGACCTCAAGGAAATGATGCAGGCCGTCGTCAGCAGCGGGACCGCCGCGGGCATGGGCTTCGGTCCGACCGTGTATGCGAAGACGGGCACCGCGGACATCCAGAAGCAGGGAAAGCCGAACAGCTGGCTGATCGCCTTTGACCCGAGCAAGGACGTCGCGGTCGCCGCCCTGGTACTCGACGCGGGCTACGGCGCGGAGTTCGCAGGCCCCGAGGTGGTTTCCTTCCTCAACGCCTACTAGCCACAATGGGCTGATGGATGCCGGTCACGACGATGACGTCGTTGAGCTAGGCGCCAGGAGGCCGAGGCTGCCTGGCGGCTGGCGGCCGTCGCGCGGCGCAGGAGTCCTCGCCGCGGCCACCCTGGCTGTCGGCCTCGCCGCCGGATACGCGGCGGGCGGCAGCCACGGAGGCGCCGCGGCCCCGCGCGCGACCGTCACGGTGACCGCGACCCCGCGGCCGACGCCGTCCGACTCCGGCATCGCGACGCCCGCCACGGCGTTCTCGTTCGCCGACGTGCCCGCGCTCACCCAGGACGTCGCGTCCTGCGCCGCTCAGAGTGGGCATGACCTCCAGCTCGGCGTGCAGGTCAGCAACCAGGCAACCGATGCCATCCTGCTGCGTACCGCACGGGCCGTGCTCCCGATGGGCGGACTCAAGCCGCTCGCGGTGCTGTGGGGCCCATGCGGCTCGCTCCAGACCGCCGCCGTCGGCCGGGGCACAGAGGCCTTCCTGCAGCCGGGCGAGACCGCGTGGCTGACGATAATCTTCCGGGTGCAGGTCGTGTGCCCGACCCCTCTCCCGGTCCAGTTTTCCGTCGAATACCTTGAACACGGCAGGTCCGTCACCGCCAAGCTCCCCGGCTTCGTCGATCTCGGCGGTGTCCCCTACACCGGCTGCGGTAAGCCGACCTGAGGCGGCAGCGTGCCGGCCCGGTACGCTCCGGGCAGGAGGTGCGCGCATGGACAAGACGCAGGTCGACCGCTGGCTCGACGCGTACGTCACGGCATGGAAGAGCAACGACCGCGACCTGATCGGCGCGCTGTTCGCCGAAGACGTCAGCTACCGCTATCACCCGTATGACGAGCCTGTCGTGGGCCGTGCGGCGGTGGTCGGCGCGTGGCTCGGCGAGTCGGAACACCCGGGCGCATCGACGGTCGATGCACCGGGGACCTTCGATGCCGTGTACCGCGCGGTCGCGGTCGACGGCGATGTCGCGGTGGCGACGGGAAGCAGCATCTACCTGACGGAGCCGGGCGGCGCGATAGACGAGGTGTTCGACAACTGCTTCGTGCTGCGCTTCGACGAGGCAGGCCGGTGCCGTGAGTTCACCGAGTGGTACATCAGGCGGCCGCGTGAGATGCTCGCGCTGATCACGCCGTTACTCGGCGACGGCCACTGACGCCGGGAAAACCGCTGGCCGCCTGGTAATCGACGTGAGATGCTCTGGCCTGACGTCATACCCGGTGAGCGCAGGAGAGGGGGTGCGGTCGATGTCAGCGAACACTCCCGCGCCCGCCGTCAGCTCCTGACGTCTGCGGCGGAGGGCGCCCGCGAAGAAAGCGGACCAAATCATGCACTCCACCATTCACAACATCACGTTCGATTGCGCCGATGCCAGGGCTCAGGCGATGTTCTGGGCGGCCGTCACCGGAGGCACCGCGCAGCAGCGCGACGCCACACCGGGGCACGTCGAGTACGCCGTCCTTCCGCTGGCTGACGGCATGCCCCGGCTGTACTTCCAGACGGTCTCCGAGGACAAGCGGGTCAAGAACCGGGTCCACCTGGACATCAGCCCGGACAGTGACGACAAGCAGGCCGAACTGGCCCGCTTGGTAGGCCTCGGCGCCACCGTCGCGGCCGACCAGCCGCCCGAGGTGGGCTGGATTGTCATGGCCGACCCGGAAGGCAACGAATTCTGCCTGGACTGATAATCCGCTGTCCTGGCGGGTGAGCAGCGCCACATGCAGTGATGTGCGGGACTCGGGGTCGGCGAGGCTGACCCCGAGTATCCGCTCGATCAGCGCGAGCCGCTGGTAGAAGGTGGGCCGCGCCAGGTGCGCACGGGAGGCGGCCAGCGCCTTGTTGCCGCCGGAATCCAGGAACACGGCCAGGTCGGCGGCCAGGCTGGTGCCGTGCTCGGCGTCGTAGGACAGCAGCGGTCCCAGCTCGCGGCCGGCGAACGCGCCAAGCCGGTCGTCGTCGCGCAGCAGGTGCAGCAGGCCGCGCAGCCGCAGGTCGGGTAGCCGGTAGTAGCGGCGCCGCCCGGCGCCGTCCGGCTGCCGCAGCGCTACGTCGGCGACCTCGCGGGCCTCGCGGAACGCCTCGCGCACCGCGCCGAGCGACGCCGCGGGGCGGCTGGCGCCGATCACCAGGGCAGGCCAGGCGGCCCGCTCAGGCCCTACGGCCCGGCCAGGACCGGCGAGCCGGGTCGCGAGCGCGCGCAGCGGGCCGTCGTCGTCGCCGCCAGGCGGCAGGGAGAGCAGCGCGCCTGCCCGCACGTCGTCGAGCGCGCCGACAAGCGCCGGAACGCCGCTCGCGCGGCAGCTCGCCGCCATCGCCTCGGCGACGCCGAGCACGGCGGCGTGCCCGCCGGCCCCGCCGGCCGCGTGCGGACCCGCGTCGGGCAGCCGGGCCACCACCGCGACAAGCTCGCGGCCTGCCACCTCCACGCCCATCGCCCTGGCCCTGGCCTCCGCCTCCTCCGCGTCGAGCGCCGTGCCTGACCGCTCGATGATCGCGCTGATCAGCGTCCGGTGCGCCTGACGTTCCAGCGACTCGGCCCGCGACGTCAGCACCTGGCCGAGTGCGAGGGTGGCCGCGGCACGCGAGACGAGCAGCTCGTCGATGATCCGCGTGTGCACGGCCTCGGTGATCTCGATGAACGGCACCTCGCGGCGCAGCTCGATCAGCGGCACGCCCCGCGCCTCCGCCGCGGCGACAAGCGCGTCCGGCAGCGCCGCCGCGTACCTGCGGCCAAGCTCCACGGCAAGGCCGGCGATGCCCACGTCCGCGAGCGCGGCCACGTACTCGGCAAGACCCGCGGCGGACTCCGGCAGCGCGATGCCGGTCGACAGCACGAGCTCGCCGCCGCGCAGCAGCCGCCTGATGTCGGTCAGCTCGAGCGCGTGCACCCAGCGCACGGTGACGTCAAGCCGCTCGGCGCCCGCGACCACCCGCGGCGCACCCCGGCGGACTGCGTCGAGGTCGAGCACCTCACGCAGCGTCAGCGGCACCGGCCGGCCTCACCAACATGCTCCAGACCTTACAACATGTAAGGAAGACGCCGAAATTCGTGGCAGACTGTCACTAGGCTCCGGGGCCGGGCGCGGGCAGACTGGGACCATGTCAGATCTCCTTGCCCGCCATCGCGCGGTCATCCCTTCCTGGGTTGCACTCAACTACAGCGAGCCGATCGAGATCGTCGGCGGCAAGGGATGCCGGGTCACCGACAGCCAGGGCCGCAGCTACCTCGACTTCTTCGCCGGCATCCTCACCAATATGCTCGGCTACGACGTGGCCGAGGTACGCGAGGCGGTCGAGCGGCAGCTCGCGACCGGGATTTACCACACCTCGACGCTCTACCTGATCCGTGGTCAGGTTGAGCTCGCCGAGAAGATCGCCAAGCTGTCGGGCATCTCCGGCGCCAAGGTCTTCTTCACGAACTCCGGGTCCGAGGCCAACGAGACCGCGCTCGCCGCCGCCCTGTCCGCCCGCAAGGCCAACCAGGTCCTGGCGATGCGCAACTCCTACCACGGCCGCACCTTCGGCACGGTCGCGATCACGGGGAACGCGAGCTGGAAAGCGAGCAGCAACGACCCGTTCGGCACGCACTATCTGCACGGCGCCGACCGTCAGCTGGCCGCCTACCGCAACCTGGGCGACGCGGAGTACATCGACGCGTGCGTCGAAGACCTGCGCGCCCTGCTGGCCGCCGCGATCCACCCGGCCGACGTCGGCGCGCTGATCGCCGAGCCGATCCAGGGCGTCGGCGGGTTCACCATGGCGCCGGACGGGCTGTTCCGCGCCTACAAGGAAGTCCTCGACGAGCACGGCATCCTGTTCATCTCCGACGAGGTGCAGACCGGCTGGGGCCGTACCGGTGAGCACTTCTGGGGCATTCAGGCGCACGGCATCACCCCGGACCTGATGACGTTCGCCAAGGGCCTCGGCAACGGGTTCGCGATCGGCGGCATCGTCGGCCGCGGGGACCTGCTCGACGGCATCCGCGGCAACGGCATCTCCACGTTCGGCGGCAACCCGATCGCCACCGCCGCGGGCAACGCCACTCTCGACTATGTGCTCTCCCACGACCTGCAGGCCAACGCCGCCGCCTGCGGTGACATCATCATCGCCGGGCTCAAGGCCGCGGGAGGAGAGCTGAAGACCGTCGCCGACGTGCGCGGCAAGGGCCTGATGTTCGCCGTGGACCTGGCCGACCCTGGAACTTCCAAGCCCGCACCTTCCCTTGCCGCCAAGGCACTCGAGGCGACCAAGGAGCGCGGCCTGCTCGTCGGCAAGGGCGGCCTGTACGGGTCGACGCTGCGGATGGCGCCGCCGCTGACGCTCAGCGAGGCGGAGGCGCGCGAGGGCCTCGGCCTGCTCGTCGACGCGCTGCGCGCGGTCGATGCCGAGGTGGGCGCCTGATGACTGCCAAGCACGTCACTCACTGGATCAACGGCAAGCCCTGGACCGGCACGGCGGAGCGGCAGGGCGACATCTACGACCCGGCAACCGGCCAGGTCACCGGCGCCGTCGACTTCGCCACCATCCAGGAGGTCAACGACGCGGTGGCCGCCGCGACGGAGGCCGCCAAGTCGTGGGGCAAGATCTCCCTCGCCAAGCGGGCCACGGTGCTGTTCGCCTTCCGCGAGCTGGTCAAGAGCCACACCGACGAGATCGCCGCCCTGATCACCAGCGAGCACGGCAAGGTCGCCTCAGACGCGGCGGGCGAGGTCGCCCGCGGTCTTGAGGTGGTCGAGTTCGCCTGCGGCATCCCGCACCTGCTCAAGGGCGGCTTCTCGGAGAACGTGTCCACCGGCGTGGACTCGTACTCGATCAGGCAGCCGCTCGGCGTCGTAGCCGGTATCACCCCGTTCAACTTCCCGGCCATGGTGCCCATGTGGATGTTCCCGCTGGCGATCGCCTGCGGCAACGCCTTCGTACTCAAGCCGTCGGAGAAGGACCCGTCCGCGTCCATTCTGCTCGCCAGGCTCTGGGCGGAGGCCGGCCTGCCCGACGGCGTGTTCAACGTCGTGCACGGCGACAAGGTCGCCGTCGACGCGCTGCTCACCCACGCCGGCATCGCCGCGGTCTCCTTCGTCGGCTCCACGCCGATCGCCCGCTATGTCTACGAGACCGGGACGCAGCACGGCAAGCGGGTGCAGGCGCTCGGCGGGGCCAAGAACCACATGGTCGTCCTGCCCGACGCCGACCTGGACCTGGCCGCCGACGCGGCCGTTTCGGCCGGTTACGGCAGCGCGGGAGAGCGCTGCATGGCGATCTCCGCGCTTGTCGCGGTCGAGCCGGTCGCCGACCCGCTGATCGAGAAGATCAAGGAGCGCGTCGCCAAGCTGACCATCGGCCCGGGCGCCGACCGGCGCTCGGAGATGGGCCCGCTGGTCACCGGCGCGCACCGCGACAAGGTGGCGTCCTACCTGGAGACCGGCGTCACGCAGGGCGCGACCCTGGCGATCGACGGCCGCACCCACCCGGTCACCAGCGATGACTCGGCGGCCACGGCAGGCGGGTTCTGGCTTGGCCCGTCGCTGCTTGACAACGTGACCACGGACAACACCTCCTACACCGACGAGATCTTCGGCCCGGTGCTCTCGGTGGTCCGCGCCCAGTCCTATGACGAGGCGGTCCGGCTGGTCAACGACAGCCCGTTCGGCAACGGCGTGGCGATCTTCACCAACGACGGGGGAGCGGCCCGCCGCTTCGTCTCCGAGGCGGAGATCGGCATGGTCGGCGTCAACGTGCCGATCCCGGTGCCGATGGCGTACTACTCCTTCGGCGGCTGGAAGGCGTCGCTGTTCGGCGACACCCACGTGCACGGCACCGAGGGGGTCCACTTCTACACCCGCGGCAAGGTGGTCACCTCCCGCTGGCTCGACCCGAGCCACGGCGGCGTGAACCTCGGCTTCCCGGTGAACTCCTGACCCTGGTCAGGTAGCGATCAGGCCGGCCGGGGTGACGAGGAGCTACGGGTTGTTACCGCCGCCGCCGCCATGGCCATGGCCGTTGCCCTGGTTCCCGCCGGTGCCGTCGGAGGCGACGCTCGATGGCGCGCCGTCGGTCGGCGTGTTCGAGACGCCGAGCGGCGCGGAGTACTGGAGCGACGAGACCAGGTTGGTGACGTTGCTCTCGTCGAGGTTGCCGGGAACGGACGTGAAGAACACCGAGGGCTCGTTCCCCGTCCCCGGGTCCACCACCACCACCGCTGCCTGCTCGTCCGTCCAGGTGGCGCCCTGCGCCGCCGCGTTGGTGTAGCTGACCTGGTAGGTCACCTCCCAGCCGGCCTTGCCGCTGACCGTGACCGGCTGGCTGAGCCCCGGGGTGATGGTGTGGTCGAGGCCGCTGTAGTAGGCGTTCTCGAAGGAGGTCGCGAGCGAGGCCGCGGTGGGCTGGAGGTTGGCGGCGCCCTGGTAGCCGAACTGCACCGGCAGCGGCCCGGAGCAGGCCTCGCCATACCAGGTGGCTGAGCCGCCGTTCACCTGCCCGGCGACCGCGTACTCGCCCGCCGTCCAGGTGAAGCTGCTGTTGCTGAGCCCGCTCGGGCAGGACGGGCCCTGCCAGGGCTGCGCGAGCTGCGTGTAGGACAGTCCCGACTGGCCGTCGGACAGCAGCGAGCCGTTGCTCGGGGTGGGCGACGCGGTCGGGGACGGCGAGGTCGTGGCGGAGGCGGGCGGCGTTGTCTTGTGCTTGTGGGGCGTCGGCGTCCGCTGGGCGGCGGTGGACGATGACGAGGAGCCGAGGCTGGTGGCGATGACCGCGATCATCGCGACGGCGACCGCGGTGCCCGCCGCGAGGCCGGCGATCATCCAGCGCCGCCGCCGCCGCTGGGCCTCCAGGTAGCCGTAGCGGTTGCCAGATCCCGGACCGCCGGGACCGCCAGGGCCACCGGGTCCGCCAAAACCACCAGGGCCGCCAGGCCCGCCAGGACCGCCGGACCCAAGCCCGCCGGGCAGCATCCAGGGGTTGTCGTCGCCGACGAACAGCACCTGGGTGCCGCCGTCGTTGACGCCCGCGCCGCCCGCCGGCTGGTAGGCGGTCGGCTGATAGGCGGTCGGCTGGACCGGCGACTGCACGGCCGTCGGCTGGACCGGGGCCTGCACGGCGGTGGCCGCGACCCCAGGGCTCGACGGCAGGGCGGGCTGCGGCGCGGTGCGCGGCCCGGTAGGCGGCTTCGTCCTGCTCAGCCAGTCGGCCGACGGCTGTCCTGTCACTGGCTGCACTGCGGTCGCGCCCACGGTGGTCGACTCAATGCCCCCGGTCCGAACCGATCCCGGCTGAACCGTGGTCGACTGCACCGCGGTGGACTGGATAGCGGTCGACTGCACGCCGGTAGCGGCATCCCCGCCTGCCGTCGGGTCGGGGTGCGTGTGCTGGGTCCAGCTCGTGCCGTCCCACCAGCGGAGCAGCCGAGGCGTTCCGTATGGGTCCGGGTACCAACCTGAGGGGGGCAAGTCCATGGGCCAAGGGTAGAAGAACATGCCACATGAGAATGCGCGATTCGGGCGCGTTACCAGTTCGTTGACTGCGCAGCGGCTCCAGATGGCGTTGCCCTGTTAGTGGAATCGTCAGCGGCACTGTCAGCGGCACTGTCAGCGGCAATGGCCGCGTCGGTGACCACCGGCGCGCTTCCCGTGAAGCGCCTCAGGTCCTCGCCGGCCACCAGCCGCGCGGGGAAGGGGTCGGCGGCCGCCGCCCGCGACAGCGCCGCCTCGGGCAGCGGCTGGTCGCTTGCGAAAATCACCAGGTTGCCGCGGCGCCGGCCGCGCAGCACGCTCGGCTCGGCGACAATGCACGTCTCTGCGTACACCGAACGGATGGTGGCGACTGCCGACCTTGCCGCATCCAGTCCATCGCGTGGTCCGCGGGGTGCGGTCCCTGACGAGGCAGACGGTCCTGCGGCGATGTTCACCGCGTAGACGCCGCCGGGGCGCAGCGCGCGAGCGGTCGCCGCGGCGAATTCCGCCGTCGTCAGGTGCGGCGGCGTCACCGCCCCGGCGAACACGTCCCCGACCACCAGGTCGTAGCTGGCCTCCCGCGCCGATTCCGCCACGGCGCGCGCGTCGGCGGCGCGCACCCGGATGCGGTGCCCCGCGGGCAGCGGCAGCCGCTCGCGGACCAGTCCGGTCAGCGTGTCGTCGAGCTCAGCGACGAGCTGCCGCGACCCGGGCCTGGTGTGCGCGAGATAGCGGGGGAGGGTGAGCGCCCCGCCGCCCAGGTGCAGCGCGCGCAGCGCCTCGCCAGGCGGGAAGGCCAGGTCGGCGACGTGCCCGATCCGTCGGATGTACTCGAACTCCAGGTAGCCGGGGTCGGCCAGGTCGACACCGCTCTGCGGTACCCCGTCGACGAACAGCAGCCACGAATCCGCTGCGTCGAGATCTGGGACGAGCTCCGCCGAGCCGAGCCGTACCTCACGGTGGACCGCGGATCGCGGACCGCCCGCCCGTGCGGGGCGTGGCGACCGCCGCCGCCCGGGGTTATCGGTCATAGTCGTCTCCAGAAACAGTGTCTCCGCAAAACGGCGCCCGCCGGCTGTTGATCGCTCGTCAACAGCCGGCGGGCGGCCAGCGTAGTGCTCCGGACGCGTCAGGCCGGGCCGCGCCTCGTGATCCTGTCCACAATAACGGCCGCGAGCAGGACAAGCGCGGTCCACATCAGCTGAGCCGAGGCCGAAAGGCCGAGCAGCTGGAGGCCGTTGTAGATCACGCCGACCACCAGGCCGCCGAGGACGGCGTGCAGCATCTTGCCGCGGCCGCCGAAGAGGCTGGTGCCGCCGATGACCGCCGCCGCCACGGCGTAAAGCACGTTCTGCCCACCCTGCACGCCGCTGGAGATCGACCCCAGGTACGAGGCGTAGATGATGCCGGTCATGCCGGCCGTCAGGCCGCACAGCGTGAACGCCAGGGTGCGGGTGCGCACGATGCTGATACCGGCCCGGCGCGCGGCCTCGGGGTTGCCGCCGATGGCGTAGAGGTACCGGCCGAACCGGGTCCGGCCGAGCAGCACCGTCCACAGGAACAGGATTGCGAGCACCACGAGCACGCCCCAGGGCAGTCCCTCAAGGACGGTGAGTCCCCGGCCGCGGTTCTTGTTGGCGATCGCCGCGATGATGATTGCGGCCGCGAACACGCCCACGATCTTCAGCAGGGTGACAGAAAGCGGTGGCGCCACGAGGCCCGCCGAGCGTCGGCGGAAATCGCCATAGAACAAGATGAGCCCGGCCAGTGCGGCGATGACGATCATCACGATCCAGGTGGCGGCCGGATTGAGATAGCCGTACTCGATATCGTTGATGATCGAGTTGTGCTGGCTGATCACGCCGCCGACGCCGATGTTGCCTGTCGCACTGATCAGGTAGAGCAGCAAGCCCGACAGGCCGAGCTGGCCGGCCAGGGTCACCACGAAGGAGGGCAGCCCGAGTTTGGCGATGATGTAGCCCTGCAGTGCGCCGTACAAGGCGCTCCCGGCGAGCGCCACGAGCACGGCAGCCCAGAGCGGGTCGCCGAGCGCGAGCATCCACAGCGCGGCCACGGCGCCGCAGGCGGCGGTGAACCCCGCGGCCAGGTCGATGTCGCCAAGCAGCAGGACGAAGATTTCCGCCATGCCCAGCGTGATGATGAACGCCGACTGGGCCATCAGGTTGACCAGGTTGCCGGCGGAAAGGAACAGCGAGTTCTTCGCCTGGAACAAGATGATGATGACGATCAGGCCGACGATGACGGGCAGCGCGCCGCTCTCACCCGAGCGGATGCGCCGCATCACGATCCGCAGGTACTCGCCCATGGAGCCGGCGAGCAGGTCGGCCGACGCGTCCGGCGACGCGATGATTTCTTCTTCGGTCGGTTCTTGGTTCACGGGTGGGGAAGTCACGGCTCAGCCCTCCGTGGTCTGCGGGGTGGCGGCATGACCGTTGGGGGCCGATCCCGTGGTCATCCAGTGGACGGTGGAGCCAGTGTCGTAGTTGGCCACCGGTCCGCTGGACACCAGGCGGCCCAGGTAAAGAACGGCGATCCTGTCGGCGACGCTGAACACGTCGGTCAGGTTGTGCGAGATCACCAGGACGGCGATGCCGCGGCCGGCGAGCTGCTTGATGATGTCGAGGACGAGCGCGGTCTGCGAGACGCCGAGCGCCGCGGTCGGCTCGTCCATGATGACGAGCTTGGCCTCGAGCATGACCGCCTTGGCCACGGCGACCGCCTGCCGCTGCCCGCCGGACAGCGAGCCGACCGGCTGGCGGATGTTGCGGACCGTGGTGACCTTCAAGTCAGTGAGGGTCTTCTTGGCCGCCTTCTCCATTGTGATCTCGTCGAGCAGCGCTCCGCGGCTGAGCGTCTCGTGCCCGAGCATCATGTTCTGGACGATGTCGAGGTTGTCGCACAGCGCCAGGTCCTGGTAGACGGTCGCGATCCCGTTATGCGTCGCGTCCTTGGGCGAGTGGAAGTGCACCGGCTCGCCATGCCACAGAATGTCGCCGCCGTTGGGCTCCCAGATCCCGGAGATCGTCTTGATCAACGTCGACTTGCCCGCGCCGTTATCGCCAACAAGCGCGGTGACCTGGCCGGCGGGAATGTCTAGGTTGATGTCGGTCAGCGCGTGCACCGGACCGAAGTTCTTCCCGATGCCGCGCAGCCGCAGCAGCGGCTCAGCGTCGTTCACGGTTATACATCCTGCCTGATCAACCCGTACGGGGCGCGGGCTGGGTGCCCGCACCCCGGACAGGCGGTGTCGATTGATTAGCTGGAGATGCCGGCCGCCTTGCAGGCGCTCGCGTACGAGCCCTTGCAGAGCTCGGAGGCGGGCACGAAGTTGTCCTTGACGACGGTCGCGTTCATGTTGGCCGTGGTGACCCATGTCGGGATCAGCAGCACCGACGCGACCGCGGTCTTGGCGGTCGTGTCCATGGTCGAGCCGTTCACCAGGCTGGCGGGCGGCGTCTGCCCGGCCCGCACGTACAGCGCGAGCGCAGCCGCGGCCTGGGCCTCCAGGTAGATCGGCTTGTAGACCGTGCCGCACTGGTAGCCGATGAGGACGTTCTGCAGGCCGGTCAGCGTGGCGTCCTGCCCGGTGGTCGGGAAGGTCTTCGCCTTCACGCCCTGGCCTTGCAGGTAGTGGATGATCGGGGCGCCGTTCTCGTCGTTCGGGATGAGCGCCGCGTTGATGTTCGGGTGCGCGGTGAACTGCTGCTGGAACTCGGAAAGCGCGGTCGGCGGGTCCCAGGTCCCGGCCGGCTGGGACACGTTCTTCCAGCCCTTGGAGGCGAAGTACGGGGCGAGCACGCCGTCGTACCCCTGGGCGAACAGCGTCGCGTTGTTGTCGGTCGGGGCGCCCTTCATCACGATGACCTGGGGGTTCTTGACGCCCCAGTTGGTGACGCAGGTGACAAGGCCCTGGCCCATGACCTGGCCGACCTTGACGTTGTTGAAGCTGACGTAGTACGAGCGGGTGCCGCCGAGCGTCAGCCGGTCGTAGTCGATGACCGCCACGCCGTGCGACTTGGCGTACGACTCGATCTGCGCGCCGACGCCCGAGTCGAGCGGGTCGACGACGAGCACGCTGGCACCCTTGGTGATGGCCGACTGCGCCATAGACAGCTGCGTCGCGTCGGAGCCGAGCGCGTTCTCGACGAGGAAGTCCGAGCTGGTGAGCCCGGCCGCGGTGAACGCTTGCTTCAGGTAAGGCGCGTCGAACTCGACGTACCTAGTGGATGACGTGGTGTCCGGCAGGATCACCGCGATCGAGCCCTTGCCCGCGGCGGCGACCGACTTGAGCTGCGCCATCGCGGAGAAGGAGTTGTTCAGGTCATTGACCGAGATCGACCCGGCGCCCGAAGTCGCCGCTGGCGATGTGGCGGTGCCCGATGTCGCGGCCGGCGCGGAGGTCGTCGCGGCCGGCGTGGAGGTCGAACTAGAGCTACAGGCAGCCACAGCGAGCAACGCGGCGGCCGCGGCGGCCGCGGTCAGTCCGGCTCGTGCTGATACGGAATACAACGGTGTACCTCGCTCATTCACTCTGACATACCCGGGCGGGCATGTGCGAGACCAGATCCGTATAACCCGGACACGTTCGTCCGGACTATTCGCGGAAATCGTAGGACTGCCCGGAGAAACGTTGCCGTTAACACTCTCCTAAGTCCGTTAAAAAAGCGTTAATGGGCAGGGGATCCGGGGGTCGCCGCGATAGTCGTCGAGACCTTTTCGTGACGTTACCGTTTCCCCGTTGTTAATCTAGGAGCCGCTATCCGCTTACGGTACGATACAACATCGTCACAATGAGTGGCACACTTGGCTCACTCTCCGCTGATCCGGTATCCGGCGCGGGGCTGGGTGATGATCAGCGGGGGGCTTCCCGGCGGTTCGAGCTTGGACCGCAACCGCCTGATATACACCCTGACGTACTCGGTCTCGGTCTCGTAGCCGCGGCCCCACACGCGTCTTAGCAGGTGGGCGCGGGACAGGAGCTTGCCCCGGTTGAGCGCGAGTTCCCGCAGCAGCGCGAACTCGGTCGGGGTGAGGTGCACCTCTTCGCCCGCGAGGCTAACCTGCTGCCCGACCAGGTCGATCTCGACATCGCCGAGCGTGATGACCGAGGGCGCGGCCTCGGCCGTCCCCTCCGCGGGCCGGGTCCTGCGCAGCGTGGCGAGGATCCTGGCGAGGAGTTCCTCGATGCCGAACGGCTTGGTCATGTAGTCGTCGGCGCCCATGTTCAGCGCGGTGACCTTGTCCCGCTCGCCGCCGCGTGCGGACACCACGATGATGGCCACGGTGGAGCGCTCGCGGATCTGCCTGCACAGCTCGAAACCGTCCGCCTCCGGGAGCATCAGGTCGAGCAGCACCATGTCCGGCTGCTCGGTCTCGAGCAGGCTGAGCGCCTTGCTGCCGTCCGCGGAAACGAGTGTGTCGAAGCCGCGGACGGCCAGGTTTGCCCTGATCAGGTCCACGATGTTCGGGTCGTCCTCGACAATGAGGACCCGGGTCGTGGGCATGGTCAGCTCGGTCACGGTGCCTTCACTCCGGTGGATGTCGCTGTACTTGGTGTCGCTGTACTCGGTGTCGCCGTACTTGGTGCCACTGCGTTACTCATTGTCACTGCGTTACTCATTGTCACTGCATTGTCAGGTGTCACTGTGTTACTTGGTATCACTGTGCCTGGTGCCAACGGCCGCGGGGGTGCTTGCTGTGGTGCTGGCGGGGGCGCTCGCGGGCTTCTCGACGGGCAGGGTGATCAGGAAGCAGGTGCCCCGCTCGGTCTGCGTGAGCTCCAGGCGCCCGCCGTGCGCGGCCACGATCCCGCTGGCGATCGACAGGCCGAGCCCGGCGCCCGAACCGCGCCGCCGCGACCTGATGGTGCTCGCGGCGAGCACGTCGTGCCAGCGCGGGTCGCCCTGGCCGGCCGCCTCGGTGACCGCCCTGGCCAGCTCGGGCGGCAGTCCGTCGCCGTCGTCCGCGACCCGCACCGCCACCAGCCCAGGGCCCGCGGGCACCGCGCTGACGGTCACCCGCGTGCCTGGCGGGTTGTGCCCGATCGCGTTGCCGATCAGGTTGACGAACACCTGCTCAAGCCGGTCGTGGTCGGCCCAGATGGCGGGAAGTCCGCCTCCGTCGGCGACCGTGACCTGGGACGCGGCTTCCGGTGGCAGCACGGCGACCGCGGCGTCGACGACCAGCGGGATGTCGCACCAGTCGCTGTTAAGCCGCAGGATGCCCGACTCGATGGTGGAGAAGTCCAGCAGGTCGTTGACCAGGCGGCCGAGCCGCGCCGACTCAGTGGCGATGCGGGACAGGAACCGCTGCTGTGACTCGGCGTCCCAGGTGACGTCCCGCTGCAGGAGGCTGGTCGCGTACCCGGTGATCGCCGTCAGCGGGGTGCGCAGCTCGTGGCTGAGCCTGCGCAGGAACGTGCGCTGCAGTTCGCGCGACTGCCTAAGCGCCATCGCCTCCTGCTGCGCGAGCAGCGCCCGCTCCCGCTCGAGCGCCAGGCGCAGCGAGTTGGCCGCGTCCTCGAGCAGGGCGGTCGCGTCCTCGGAGTGGGCGCCGTCGCGCCAGCCGGCCAGCAGGATCGTCCGGCCGTCGGGCGCGGAGAAGGAGACGGACAGGTACCTGCGCCCGGGGTGCTCGGCCCGCTGACCGCCCCCGGTGCGCAGGGTGCCCGCGCTTGGCGGCCCCGGCCACGTGTTCGGGTCGACGGTGCCGTCGACCGCGACGCCGTCCGGGTCCTTGCGCTCGACCGCCGCCCTCGCCGCCGCGGCCATCGCCTCGGGCATGGCCGTCGGCGCCTCCCGCAGCTGGGGCGCGGGCGGCAGTTCGAGGCCTGCGGCGTCCCGGCCGGGAACCGCGGCGGCCGTCCAGAAATCGTCGGCCGCGCTCGAGTAGCCGCGACAGCTCGTCACGTCGCCGGACACCGCGATCAGTGCCACCTCGTCGGCGCTGAGGCCCTGCCGCAGCGCCTGCAGCGCGATACGCAGCGCCGACTCGACGGGCACCGGGCCCGCCAGGGTCTGCAGCATCTCCCTGATCGTCTCGAGCAGCCTGTTGCGCGCCGTCACCTCGTCGAGGAGGCGGTCCCGCTCGATCGCGCTCGCCGCGTACCCGGCGTAGAGGGCGGCGAGATCCAGGTCGTCGCGGCGCGGCAGGCCGGGCATGGCGCGGAACACGGTGATCACGCCGAGCATGCCGCCAGGCCCGAGCACGGGCACCGACCAGGAGCTCGCCACCTTCGCCGGCCGGGCCAGATTGCCGAAGACCTGCCAGCTGCCGCCGTCGTTGCGCAGGTTCTCCTCGATGACGGGAACCTGCCGCTCCGCGGCGAGCCCGACAGGGCCGCCCTCGGGGCCGACGGCCAGCCGCGCCCACGCGTCGAGCAGGGTGTCTGGCATGCCGAGCGACGCGGCGCGGACAAGTTCGCCGTCTTCGAGCAGGTGGATGGCGAGCCGCTCGCTGCCGATCGCCGCGCCGAGCGCGGACAGGATGAGCGACAGCGACGAGGACGGATCGGAGGACACAAGACGGTCGGTGAGGCCGTGCAGCCGGGTGAGCTGGCGGCGCGCGGAGGAGTCCACGGCCTGCCCGGATATCAGGGCCACCACGTCGTCCGGGTGGACCTCGCTCGGCGCCACCTCGGTGACCACCCGGCCGTGCCGCAGCACGACGATCCGGTCGGCGAGCCGGAACATCATCTCCGTGTCGTGGCAGGACAGCAGGATCGTGGTGCCCTGGGCGCGCAGCCGGGTGATCAGCCGCTCGACCAGGGCCGCCTCCTGCACGCCGAGCGCGGCGGTCGGCTCGTCGAGCAGCAGCAGCCGCGGCTCATGCGCCATCGCCCTGGCGACCGCGACCATCTGCCGCTGCCCGCCGGACAACGTCCTGACCGGCTGCGTGGTGTCCCGCAGCGGAATGCCGAGCCGCTCGAGCAGCCGCGCGGCGTCCTTGTGCAGCGCCACCTCGGAGAACAGGTGCCTGCGCCGCTCATTGCCGAGCATCACGTTGGCTGCGACGTCGAGATTGTCGCTGAGGGCCAGGTCCTGCCAGACCACGCGCACGCCGAGCCGCGCCGCGGCTGAGGGGACAGGCGCGACCGACTGGCCGCCCACCTTGATCGACCCGGAGACCGTCTGCACGTCGCCGGCGATCGACCTGATCAGCGTGGTCTTGCCCGCCCCGTTCTCGCCGGCCAGCGCGACTACCTCGCCGGCCCGCAGCGCCAGGTGCACCCCGTCAAGCGCGACGAGCCCGCCGAACCGCACCGTAAGCGCGGACACCGCGAGCTCGGGTATCACACTCGCGGTATCCCGTTCCACACTGCTGGTCACAGACACATTGTTATCCAGGCTCAGGAGTAACCGTTCCATCAAGCGGACAGGTCCGCCCGGTTTATCACGCTCGCGCCGGCCCGCCCGGATGTCAACGCGTCCGCCGGGCCGCCCGGCGCGGACTGGGTTCCCGATCGGCCGCCCCCGGGTTCCGGCTGCCCGTTCGCGGCTACGCTCCGTCACTGTCTGCTGCCCCGCCGGCTGCCGGCCGTCCGCGGTCTCGGCTGCGGAGAGTCACGTGCCGATTCGGTACTAATTAACCGTGAATTCAACGGTGAAGAATGCCAGGAGGCGGCGGGCGGTGCGGCGACCCCGTGGTGGTGATAATTACCCGGTTAAAGCATCGGAAAATGGCGCGGTGTCTGGTCTGTAGACGGGCCTGAGTTCTTTTTTAATATTCCGGCAATTTCTCAGGTTTCCTGCGCTTCGCCGCTCCAGAGCGGGCGGAGATAATGGGAATTGCCGGTTTAGTCGTGCGCCGGTAGCGTCCCGTCCGCCCGGCCGTCGCCCCGCCGGCCGCGCTGCGCCGTCGGCGCCTCGTCGGCCGCACGTGCTTCGCCCGCCGGGATCTCGCCCTCGGTTCGCCGCTGGCGTCACTCTCGTTGCTCGCGTTTCGCCCGCCACATCCCCACCCCCTCCCCGCTCCCGCGCGAAATGAAGATGCTTTCCGGGTATGGCGGCGGTTACCGTTGCGCTCGACGCGTCCCGGCAGTGCGGGCGGTGAGCACAGAAAGGCATGAGCGGTCGTGGAGCAGCTGGCGAAGAAGCTGATGAACTGGGCGTCGATTCTGGAGGACCAGTCCAGCGCGCAGGCCAGGCAGACAGCGACCATGCCCTTCATCTGGCCGCATCTGGCGCTCATGCCCGATGCGCATCTTGGCCGCGGTGCCACGGTCGGTTCTGTGGTTCCAACGCTGGGCGCGATCATGCCCGCGTGTGTTGGGGTCGACATCGGCTGCGGCATGATCGCCGTGCGCACCGCCCTGGTGCGCGACGACCTGGCCGGCAAGGACCTGGCCCGGCTGCGCGAGTCGATCGAGAAGGCGGTGCCGCTGTCGGCCGGCCGGTACAACGAAGCGATCTGGGACGACAGCACGCGGGCCCGGGTCGAAGA
>Ga0335085_10002065_pt1 | contig 39055 bp, 34 predicted proteins | sample Lox_Sample_45_FD_206712 | JGI IMG/M metagenome (GOLD analysis project Ga0335085, IMG submission 206712) | Soil microbial communities from Loxahatchee National Wildlife Refuge, Florida, United States - Lox_Sample_4.5 | ecosystem: Environmental > Terrestrial > Soil > Wetlands | place: USA...
CTTGGCGGGCTGCCCCATGGACCCGCCGCGAGACGCAAAATATCCGCCGGAGATGCCTGAGAAGGAAAGACAGGTCGCCAAGGCGTTAATATGCGTGCTCCGTGCGATAGGACTGCATGCCAATCTTCGGACGGAAAGAGGGATTGCCACCGCTGCGAGGCCGCAGCGAACGGGGTGTGCTGCATAGCGGCAAGAAATGGCGTGTAATAAAGAAGCCATGCATAGATGTCAGAGATTCTCTCGGGATTTGTCTCGCCAGAAAGGGCTTCAGCAAACAGGAAAGCAATTGGATCGGTGAGCATAGGGCGATTACGATTAGACAATGAAAACACAACGTCCCGCAACGGGCTGAAAATGGACTCTCGGGGGATACCTTAAGGCGGCCAATGAGCGACACCCAAAAACCGGCAGCGCGCGACAGAGATTCCGCGCCGACCGGTTCCGCGTTGAAAACTGCTCACAGCGGCTTCCGTGCAATTCAAATTGCAGACCATGATCCCGGCTTTGGGAGGGACCGGCGCTGATATTACCGCGCCTCCCATTCGGCAGCCTCCAGGATGTTCTTGGCGGTCTGTGAACGCCAGATGCCGCCCTTCTTTGTAGCTACGTTATCAGCGTTCAGCCTGTTCGCAATTTCGTTATAGCTGGTGCGTTGCTCCCGAAGGGACTTCAGCCTACTCCCCCGCCCTCCAGAGTGCAAATGGATTTGAAGCCGACGCACGGCGAAGTCGGGTTGCTATCTGCTGGAGAATAAGCTAATTCCGGCGACTATCAACTGAACCATGCCGATAAAAACTGCGGCGACAGTAATCCACAGAATACGTGTTGTTAGCACGTTGGTAGTATCTACAAGCTCGCCGCTTGCCTTGTCAAACTGACGAATGGAGCGGATCAGCTCAATTGAGGCACGGGTCTGAATTGAATCAGCAATCGTTATGCTGGCAAAACTGACGCTTAACGTGGCACCTTCACGCAGCTTCTCCAAATCGTCATCCGAGTACGGACCGGGTTTTCTCAAGAAATGGTAAAGCTCCATGTTCTCCATGTCTGGAGTATAAACGAGAAAGTCAGAGTCATCATGCTCATTTCGCGAGCTGCTTGAATATCAAGATATGTCCCCGTTCTCGGGGCATCGTACCTGATAATTCCCACCCTTGGAAACCAAGCTCGTTGAGCTGTTCAATCAGGCCGATGTCAGGAGGCCCACCTGTTCCGTTTGCCTTTTGCAAACCGGTCCCATTGTCATAGTGTTCTGGCGACCCATCCTTATCCGTGTAGAGTAGTAAATACCTAAAATTCATTTATCCCCTTTTGTACCGCTTCCCACCGCCATTCGCAAGGGCAATCGACCCTGGTATCCAGCCGCAACAATCGCTTAACGGACACCTCCGTCACGAGTACCGTTGCCTTCGGTTCAAGCGTTAACGAGTGAATTCAATCGGGGAGTTCCATCATATAGCCCCTACCTTCCCCGCCTTTGCCGCAAGATAGTTCACAAATGCAGAGCAAGAGACGAGCATATATTTGGCATCGTCAAAATCGAGGGTTGGCTCCTCAAGCATTGCATGTCGGATTCCATCAGCATCATTGGTGTAGCCGTACAAGCTATTGAAGGAGCTCTTGAGCGCTGTATGCAGCGGTATGCCCTTCAGTTCAACCTGCTTCAACGCTTGGCCGAGAGTTGCCTTCTCGTCTCCTATGAGAATCTTGCACATGGCCTCTACCGCACTGATGGATTCTTTAATGGAATTGCGATAGTCAGGAGACTTACGATCTGAGAATAATCCCGTGGCTGTTGTAAGGTGCAAGCGAACCGGCTTCAATGCGTCAGGAACTCCATGTTGGGCTGTCTGAACGGCGGCCAATTCCTGCTCACTTGTTATCCGCACGACTTTCCTGCCAACGAACCGATATCCAGAACGCTCCCGTTCTAGCGTCTCGTCACACAGCGCGATGAAGTCATTGACGGTTGCAAAGTTATGGTTTGCAATAAACTCGATGAAATCATAAACCTCGAACCACTCTGCCCGGAAGTAAAACTCGCGGATCAGATTATACGCCTGAAGCCCTTCCGGCGGAATAGTATCGGTTGGCTGCTTACGAAAGTTCGCCCATAGGTCTCTTAGGAACCTCGAAACGAAGGGGTCGAGATCCACATAACGTTTCACGTTCGCAACCCTGTGCAAGATAGCGAGTTCGCAAGCGTTCCACAGCCCATTGCGCAGGTCATCATCCATTGAGCTCAGTTGCAGGACAACCTTGGGCGGCTTGAGACCCGTACGTTCGGAAAACAATGCCATATTCTATTCTCGGTGACTCCAGCCTACTCCTCCTCCCTCCCGAGGTCAAACGGATCCAAAACAGAATCGGTGCAATTCTGTATCGGTTGCAAATCCATGCAAGGAGGCGGTAAAAAGGAAGCTGATTCTGCCGCCGAAAATGAGCTTATGGCCCTTGCGTTGTTCAGTATCGGGGTAGCATTCGCATTGGCTGGTCTCGGGGTGATCCAAACCCAAGGCCAGAATACCTGGCTACCATCGAACCACTGGCTGGCTCCTGGGTTGTTTTCGGGCGCGGTGGTATTTATTGGTTGGTCCCTGATGAAGGTGCTGTTCTTCCGCCACCTCCGAGCCACGGTTGACACGAATGCAGATAATCCGGGTCAATCAGCGACAGTTTCGACCCAGCAGATCCACCAGAGTACCCGGGAATCGGGCGGGTCGTCAGTTGCCGTCGGCAGCGTGGGACCTGGAAGCACGGTAAGTATCTCGCTGGAGGGTCAGGCTGAATCAATAATCAGAAACGCTAGGGAGGAAATCCGGCCAAATCTCAAGTACTGCGGATTTAGGAACACTACGGTCTTTGTTAACCAGTGGAGCCACGCTGGGATCAGGGAACCCCGCAATGCACAGCAGGCGGAGGACGCAATCCTTGCCGTAGTCCTGAAATTCGAAAACGACACTTGGGAAGATGGGCGGGGAGCAGAGGCGATGAATGTTTTGGCCAGAATCGTCTATCACCTAGCTGATAATAATTCCGTGCGAATTGACTACGGAGTCTGGCTGGACGCCAGAATCCGGTTTGAGACTCTGGACGTTGGGGATACTCGTGAATTGGTTCTGTTTCTACAACTCGACAGCGATAAACCGGAACTCGATGTTTTGGAGGACAGGCGTGATTTGAACAGCCACTTCTCGGAGCCTTGGTCATGGTTCAGGACTGAGGAAATCGCCAACCTTGCCAGCGTCGAAGTGACACTCATTGAGACAGAATCCCAAACGAAACACGTTTTCCCCTTGGAAATCCGCCGGGAAGGACCGATATTTCGGGTCGTCTCCGGCTAGGCCTGCCGAAGGGAAAAGCCCAACCCCACCTGAGAGGTTGGGCCAAGTGGAAAGCCTAGACGGACTGCTAGACCTTCCTTGCGGTCAGGTGTTCCGGGGAGAGAGGCGACAGCTTGTCATGAACAGCTTGCAGGTCATCCACTCCCAGAGATCGGAGGTACTTCTGCGTGGTGAGAATCGAGGAATGGCCCAGGATTCGGCGCAGGAATTCCAGGTTACCTCCTCTGCGGAGGTACTCGCAGGCGAAGGTGTGACGGCAAGTATGAGGGGAAATTCGGACCCCCGTTAAGCCGAGCTTCCGACCAAATTCCTTGAATCCTCGCAGGAAATTTCGCACACTGACCTGCGTACCATTCCGAGTTGCGAACACCAGGCCACCGTTTGTTCGAGGCCGTTGCATCCACCGCCAAAGCAGCCTGCGGAGTTCTAGCGAGAAGGGTACAAGGCGATGCTTGCCGCCCTTGCCGTAGACTTTGACCGCGAGGTCGTCCAGATCCACGTTCTCTTTCTTCAGGGATAGCGCTTCAGAGATGCGGAGACCCGTATCCAACAGGAGGCACACCAAGGTGTGGAGCCTTCTCTCACTATCGCCCTTGGGCCTATAGAACACCATGCTCTTTATTGCAGGGGTGGAAAAAGTTGAGAGAATTTTCTGCTCCTCCTTCAGCTTCGGAACGGTGATTAGATCCTTACCGTGTTCCTCGTGGAGCCAGCGGAAATAGGCGTTGATGCACCGGAGATAGCTGTTGATGGTGATTGGTGAAACGTTCCGCTGGCGCAATTCTATGATGCGTTGCCGAACCGCTTCCTCGGACTCAAGCGCACCGTTGAATGCGGTGAAGGAGCAGCCGTACCAGATGATTGTTTTGGGGCTGACGGCTTTGAGATATTGCCGGTCCCTGATGAAATCCTGCGTCATTGAACCTCCTCAGGCTAAGGCTCAATGGGGATTTTCTTTTCTCACGCCTTCGGGCTAACTGCCTGAAAAGAAGGACTCTGGTAGGCCCGGCGCGACTCGAACGCGCGACCCTCAGCTTAGAAGGCTGATGCTCTATCCAACTGAGCTACGGGCCCCCGGCAAGGAACTCGCCACTCCCGCTGGGAGTCGCGGCTCTGATTCGAGTGTAGCGCAAGGTCGGGTGTAGGCGGTCCGGCCGTGAGGCGGAGCGCGGAGATGGGAGCGGGAACGAGAGCGTTGCCGGACCGCAGCAACGATTGTAACCGACTGCCCCCCTCCGTACAATGCCCAAAGTACTAGGCTGTTATGGTACCCTCGTGCCGCGCTAAAACCACCGGCTCATGATCACCTTTTGCTCCGTGTAAAAGCTCACGGCGTCTTTTCCGTGCGCATGCAGATCGCCGAAGAAGGAGTTCTTCCAGCCGGCAAACGGGAAGAACGCCATCGGCGCAGCCACCCCGACATTCACTCCCACCATCCCCACTTCGATGCGCGACGAGTACTCGCGCGCCGACTTGCCGTTGCTGGTGAAGATTGCCGTGGCGTTGCCGAATGGCGATCGGTTGACCAGGTCGATGGCCTCGTCCAGCGTATTCACGCGCATCACCGAAAGCACCGGTCCGAAGATCTCCTCGCGCGCGATCGTCATCTCCGGCGTGACATGGTCGAAGATCGTCGGCCCCAGGAAGAAGCCGTCCGCCCTCTGCACATCGCGGCCGTTGACCAGCGGCGTGGCGCCTTCCGCCAGGCCCTTGTCGATATAGCCGTCCACGCGCTTGCAATGATCGCCCGTGACCAGCGGTCCCATTTCCACGCCGCTCTTCGCGCCGTCCCCCACCGCAAGCGACTTCGTCCGCTTGACCAGCAGATCGAGCAGCGGCCCCGCCGCATCGCCCACGGGCACCAGCACGCTGCCCGCCAGGCACCGTTCGCCGGCCGCGCCGAATGCCGAGCCGATAATCGCCTCCACGGTCTTCGGCATGTCCGCATCCGCCATCACCACCAGGTGATTCTTGGCGCCGCCCAGCGCCTGCACCCGTTTGCCCTGCGCGGCCGCCGTCGTGTAGATGTACTTAGCCACCGGCGTCGAACCCACAAACGAAACCGCCTTCACCAGGGGATGGTGCAGCAGCGCGTTCACCGCCTCCTTCCCGCCGTGGACCAGGTTCAGTACGCCCGCCGGCAGACCGGCTTCGTGCAGCAGTTCGATGGAGCGCGTCGGCGTCAGCGGCACCTTCTCCGAAGGCTTCAGGATGAATGTGTTGCCGCAGGCGATCGCGAACGGCCACATCCACGCCGGCACCATCGCGGGGAAGTTGAACGGCGTGATGCCGGCGCAGACGCCGATGGGCTGTCGCACGGTCTTGCAATCGATTCCCGCCGCCACATCGTTCAGCGAATCCCCCATCATCAGGCTGGGCATCCCGCAGGCCACTTCCACCATCTGGATCATGCGGCGCACTTCCGCACTGGCGTCGTCCTTCGTCTTGCCGTTTTCGCGCGTGAGCACCGCGGCCAACTCGGCGGCGTTGGCCTCCAGCAGGGTCTTGTATCGATACAGCACCTGCACGCGGTCCACTACCGGCACGGCGCGCCATTTCAGGAACGCCTCATGCGCGGTGGTCACGGCGCGGTCGATATCGGTTTCCGATGCGAACGGCACTTCGGCGATCACGGCCCCCGTCGCCGGGTTGGTCACCGGCTGCATCTCGCGCCCCTGCGGCTTTTCCCAGGCGCCATTCACATAAAACGAAACGGTTCCCACTGCGGATTCGGCAGCGATCATAACTCCCCCTCCCATTCGAGATTGGCAGGCGCCTCGGCGCGCTGCATCAACAAAACATACACGGCCGCGGAAACTCCGAAGCCCACAAACCAGGCGTAATCGTAGAGCAGGCGCAGCGCGGGCACGAACAGCCCCGTCAGCGCCGTGGCGATTCCCGCCGCCAGAGCCGCCACCGCGCGCAGATTCACGCCGTTATCGTATTCGTAAACTCCGCCGCGCCGGTAGAGGTCGGCCACGTTCAGGCGCGCGCGCCGCACCAGGTAATAGTCGGCGATCATCACGCCCGCTATCGGACCCAGCAGCCCCGAGTATCCCACCAGCCAGCCGAAAATGTACGAGCTGAAATCCGTCAGCAGCTTCCACGGCATCATCAGCACGCCCACGACTCCGGTGATCATGCCGCCCGTCCGGAAGGAGATCAGCCGCGGATTGAGGTTCGAAAAATCGTTCGAGGGCGAGACCACATTGGCGGCCACATTGGTGTTCAAAGTCGCGATAAGTAGCGCCACCAGCGCGATCGAAGCAACCACCGGCTGGTTGAACTTGCCGAGCAGCGTCACCGGGTCCCAGATGGCCTGCCCGAAAATCACGGCCGACGCCGAAGTCACCGCCACTCCGATGAACGAGTAGACCGTCATCGCGGCGGGCAATCCCAGCGCCTGCCCCAATGCCTGCGCCTTCTGTGATTTCGCGTAGCGCGTGAAGTCGGGAATGTTGAGCGCCACCGTCGCCCAGAATCCCACCATCCCGGTAAGCGACGGTATGAAGAAGCGCACAAACTCGGCCGTGGTGTGGAACTTGCTTGGCGCGCTCAGCACGGGACCGAAGCCGCCCGCCTTCCCCGTGATCCACCACAGCAGCAGCAGGCCGATTCCCAGCATGAACGGCGCGCCGATCCCCTCCAGAAACTTGATCGTCTCGATGCCGCGCCAGATCACGAAAATGTTGAGCGCCCAGAAAGCGAAGAAGCAGATCCAGATGCCGCCCGCCAGCCCCGCGGCCGCAGGCCATAGAATCCGCAGCATCGAGTAAATGGCCTGCCCGCCGATCCACGTCTGAATCCCGAACCAGCCGCAAGCCACCAGCGCGCGCAGCACCGCCGGCAGGTTGGCGCCGCGCACGCCGAAGGACGCTCGCACGAACACCGGAAACGGAATCCCGTACTTCGCCCCCGCGTGCGCATTGAGCAGCATCGGGACGAGCACAATCAGGTTGCCCAGCAGGATGGTCGCGATCGCCTGCCACCAGCTCATCCCGCCGGCGATCAGGCCCGACGCCAGCATGTAGGTCGGGATGCAGACCGACATCGCCACCCAGAGCGAGGCGTAGTTATAGGTGCCCCAACTGCGCCGCTCGCGCGGAATGGGCGCGAGGTCTTCGTTATACAGAGCGGGGTCGCGCGTGACCGCTCCTGTGTTGCTCTCGCCTATTTTCGACCGGCCTACTTCCATGCTCCTCCACGCGGTGTCCTTCGCAAATACTGCCCGCGTCCGGCCTTCCCGAGGAACTCGCCGCGGTCCACAATCGCCTCGCCGCGCGAAAACACGGTGCGCGCGTTGCCCTTGACTTCGAAGCCCTCGAACATCGAGTAATCGACGCGCATGTGGTGGGTCTTGGCGCTGATGGTGAGCGGCGCGTCGGGATCCCAGATGACCAGGTCGGCATCGCTCCCGGGAGCGATTGCGCCCTTCTTCGGATACATGCCGAAAATCCGCGCCGGCGTGGTCGAGGTGATTTCGACGAAGCGGTTGATCGAGATCCTGCCCGCGTTCACCCCGTGATGCCAGATGAGCTGCAGGCGGTTTTCAATGCCCGGCCCGCCGTTGGGGATCTTGGTGAAATCGTCTTTGCCCAGAACCTTCTGGTCTTTGAAGCAGAACGGGCAGTGGTCCGTCGAAACCACCTGAAGATGGTCGTCCTTGAGCCCGTCCCACAGCTTCGGCTGGTGTTCTTTGGGCCGCAGCGGCGGCGTGAACACATATTTGGCGCCTTCGAAATCGGGCCGCGCGAGCTCGTCGATCGAAAGCAGCAGGTATTGCGGGCAGGTTTCCGCGAACGCCGGGACACCGCGGTCGCGCGCCTCGCGCACTTCATTGAGCGCGTCCTCGCTCGAAAGGTGCACAATGTACACCGGCGCGCCCGCAATCTCCGCCATGGCGATGGCGCGGTGCACGGCTTCGGCCTCCGCGCGCGGCGGCCGCGTGAGCGCGTGATAGATCGGCGCCGTCTTGCCCTCGGCCAGCGCTTTGGCGATGATGACATCGATCACGCTGCCGTTTTCGGCGTGCATGCAGATCAGCGCGCCGTTCTTTGCCGTGCGGCTGAGAGCTTTGAAAATGGTTCCATCGTCCACCATCAGCACGCCCGGGTACGCCATGAACAGCTTGAAGCTGGCGACGCCTTCGCGGACCATCTCGTCCATGTCTTCCAGCCCGGAGTTGGGGAGATCGGTGACGATCATGTGCAGGCCGTAGTCGATTACGGCCCGGCCCTCCGCCTTCTTCCACCAGGTGTCGAGCGCGTCGCGCATGCGCGTGCCGCGCGCCTGGATGGCGAAATCGACAATCGATGTGGTGCCGCCGAAGGCCGCCGCGCGTGTGCCGGTTTCGAAATCGTCGGCGCTCATCGTGCCGCCGAACGGCATATCGAGATGGGTATGCGCGTCAATCCCGCCGGGAATCACGTAGGTCCCCGCCGCGTCGATCACTTTGTGTCCGTCTGCCGCAATGCCGGGACGCACCTCCCGGATCAGGCCGTCTTCGATCAGAACGTCGGCCCGAGTCGTCGTGGTCGCCGTGACCACGGTGCCATTTTGAATGAGAATACTCATGCGCCTCCCGCTGCCGTGCGCTGCTCCCAGGACTCCGGCGCGCGGCCGGTCTCGATCTTCTCCATCGTGATGCAATGTTCCACCGGACACACCAGCCAGCAGAGATTGCAACCCACACACTCCGCTTCATCCACCCGCGGGATGCGGGCGGGCGGCGTGGCGCGGCCGGGAGCCGTCTGTGCGTCGAGCTTGGCGATGGGAGTCACGGCAATGCGCGCGCGGCTGCCGGCTTCCACATCGGCCGGCGCGGCGTGTCCGTCCAGGTGAATGCACTGGTGCGCGCCATCCCAGCACGCCACGTAGCAAAGGTCGCAGCCGATGCACAGATCGCGATCGATACGCGCCACGATCTTGTAGTTGAGATCCAGGTGCTTCCACTCGGTGACTTTCGAAACCGCAAGCCCGCGGCAGTCGTCCAGCGTGCGGAAGCCTTTTTCGTCCATCCAGTTCGACAGGCCGTCGATCATGTCTTCGACGATGCGGTAGCCGTAGTGCATGGCCGCGGTGCAGACCTGCACCGTGCCGCAGCCGAGCAGGAGGAACTCGGCCGCTTCCCGCCACCCGGCGATGCCGCCGATGCCCGAAATCGGAATCCCCACCTCCGGGTCGCTCGCGATCTGCTGCACCAGGTGCAGCGCGATCGGTTTTACCGCCGGCCCGCAATATCCGCCGTGAGACGAGAGCCCGCCTACGTTGGGCCGCGGCGTGAACGTGTCGAGATCGATCCCGGTAATCGAATTGATGGTGTTGATGGCGCTCAGCGCGTCGGCGCCTCCGCGTCTGGCGGCGCGCGCCACGCTGCGAATGTCGGTCACGTTCGGCGTCAGCTTCACCAGCACCGGCGTGCGCGCCACCTCCTTCACCCAACCGGTGATCATGCAGGAGTATTCCGGCACCTGGCCCACCGCGCTGCCCATGCCGCGCTCGCTCATGCCGTGCGGGCAGCCGAAATTGAGCTCCAGGCCGTCGGCGCCCGCGTCTTCCGTGCGCTTGACGATTTCGTGCCAGGCCTCGCGTTTGGAATCTACCATCAGGGACGCAATCACGGCATGCCTGGGATAGCGCTTCTTGACGTCGGCGATCTCGCGCAGGTTGGTTTCAATCGGCCGGTCGCTGATGAGCTCGATATTGTTCAGCCCCATCATGCGCTGGCCGTTCCAGTCGACCGAGGAGTAGCGCGAGGAGACGTTCACGATGGGTTCGCCGATGGTCTTCCATACCGCGCCGCCCCAGCCGGCATCGAAGGCGCGCATCACCTGCTCGCCGCAGTTGGTGGGCGGTCCCGAAGCCAGCCAGAAGGGGTTGGGGCACCGGATGCCCGCGAAATTGGTGGTGAGATCAGCCACGCGGCGCCTCCGTCTCCCGCACCATGGCGAGTGCGGCGCGTTTGCCGTCGGCCACGGCATCCACCACTTCGCGCCCGCCGTTGACGCAATCGCCGCCGGCGAAGTAGCGCCGGTTGCTGGTGCGGCCCGTGGGCCGGTCGATGGCGATCGAGCCGCCGTTCAGATCGATTCCGCGTGTGCCGTGCAGCAACTCCGTCAGCCGCGACTGGCCGAGCGCCGGAACCACCATGTCGCAGGCGAATTCATATTCCGAGCCCGGAATCGGCTGCGGGCGCCGCCGGCCGCTGGCATCGGGCGGCCCAAGTTCGGTGAGCACGAACTTCACCGCCGCCGCGCGGCCCTCGCGCAGCACGATCGCGACCGGCTGCGCCAGCCAGTGGAAACGCACGCCTTCGACTTTCGAGTGTTCGTATTCGAAGGGGAACGCCGGCATCTCGCGCTCGCCGCGGCGATAGAAGAGATGCACCTCGTCCGCGCCCAGCCGCCGCGCCGCGTTGGCGGCATCGATTGCGGTGTTGCCTCCGCCGATCACCACCACGCAGCGCCCGACGTTGAAATCCGGTTCGGTCTTGTAGCGCTGGATGAAGCGCAGGGCATCGATCACGCCCGCCGCATCTTCGCCCGGAATCCCCAGCCGTTCCATGGCGCCGAGGCCCACACCGACGAAGACGAAATCGAAGTCCGCTTCCAGGCGGTCCAGCGAGACCGCGTCTCCGATCTCCGCCTGGCGGAATTCGACTCCCATCGCGCGGATCAGTTCCACCTCGCGCAGGCTGTCGCTCGGCCGCAGCTTGTATTCCGCTACCCCGTAGGTGTTGAGGCCGCCGGGCAGAGGACGATTGTCGAAGACCGTGACCGCAATCCCGTGGCGGCGCAGTTCCGCCGCGCAGGCAAGCGATGCCGGGCCGCCCCCGATGCAGGCCACTCTCAGAGGACGCGCCGCGGCGCCCGCCGCTGTGGGAACCGTCGCGGAGGACGAGTAAAACCAGTCCATCGCATGCCGCTGCAGGCGGCCGATCTCGATGGGCTTCTTGTTATAGCGCTGCATCACGCAGGCGCCTTCGCACAGCACATCCACCGGGCAGACGCGCGAGCAGCTCAGGCCGAGAATGTTGGAATCGAGAATCGTCATCGCCGAGCCGCGCAGGTTGCCGCTCGAGATCTTCTTGATGAAACGCGGCACGTCGATGTGGGTGGGGCAGGCGGCCGTGCACGGCGCATCGAAACAGAACAGGCAGCGATTGGCCTCCGCCAGCGCCGATTGCGCATCGAGCGGCGGATGCAGCTCCGGAAAGCGCTCGAGGTTGCGCGCCAGGGGAAGCGGGGCGCCGTTCATCTGACGCCTCCCGCCGCCATGGCTCCGCACGCCGCCAGGCTCTTATCCAGCAGCGTCAGGAACTGGTCCACGTCCGAACGCGCAACGTTCATCGGCGGCGAGATGCGAATCACGTTCCCGTACATGCCGCCCTTTCCGATGAGCAGCCGGTTCTCGCGCGCGGCTTCCATCACCTGCGCCGTTTCGGCGGGCGCCGGCGCTTTGCTCTTGCGGTCCCGCACCAGTTCGAGCGCCTGCATGAGTCCCATGCCGCGCACATCGCCAATCAGGTCGTGTTTGTTCTTGAGCTCTTCCAGGCCGGCGCGCAGATAGGCGCCCGTGGTGGTGCAGTTGGCCAGCAGATTCTGCTCTTCGATGAAATCGATGACCGCTTTGGCGGCGGTCGCGGTGACCGGGTTGCCGCCGAAGGTCGAGATGGTGAGGCCGGTGACGGAATCGGCCACTTCCGGCTTGGCGACGGTGAGCCCGATCGGGCTGCCGTTGCCGAGCCCCTTGGCGCTGGTCATGATATCGGGCACGATGCCCCAGTGCTCGATGCCGAACCATTTGCCGCCGGTGCGGCCCCACGCCGTCTGCACTTCGTCGCTGATGAAGATGCCGCCATGGTTGCGCACGATGCCTTCGACGATTTTGAAGTACTCCTTCGGCGGGGTGATGAACCCGCCCACGCCCTGAATGGGCTCGCCGATGAAGCCGGCCACGCTGCCGCTGGTGGTGCTGCGGATGAGCTCTTCGATATCCTGCGCGCACTTGACTTCGCAATCGGGATACGTCAGGCCGAGGGGGCAGCGGTAGCAGTAGGCGTTGTGGGCATGCACGATCCCGGCCTGCGGCGGACCCAGCTTCCACGCGCCCTGTCCGGTGAGCCCCATGGTGCTGGCCGAGCGGCCGTGGTAGGAGTGGCGCAGCGCCACGATTTCCGTGTTCCCTGTGTAGCACCGCGCCGTGAGGATGGCGGTTTCGTTGGCTTCCGTGCCGCTGTTGGTGAAGAAGCTCTTGGTCAGAGCGCCCTCGGGCGTGAGCGACGCGATCTTCTGCGCCAGCGCCGCCTGCGGCTCATTGGCGAACAGGGTGGAGACGTGCTGCAGCGTATCGAGCTGCTGGTGGACTTTGGCGTTGACGCGCTCGTTGCAATGGCCCACACTGACCGTGACGATGCCGCCGAAGAAATCCAGGTACTGGTTGCCGTCGGCATCCCAGACATACTGATCCTTCGCATGCGATACCACCAGCGGCTGCTTATAGTAATGAAACACCGCCGGGAAGAGAAACTGCTGATTCGCGAGAATGATTTCGTCTTTCGTCATGAAGCTACCTCCCGATCGATCTGACAGCCCTGATCATACTCACGCCTTCACCAACGCTTCGTACATATCGGGCCGGCGGTCGCGGAAGAACTGCCAGGTCTTGCGCACTTCGGCGATGAGGTCGAGATCCAGGTCGGCGGTCAGCACCTCGTCTTTGTCGCGCGATGCCTGCGCGATGATGCGGCCCCGCGGATCGCAGAAGTAGCTCTGGCCGTAGAACTCGCCGATGTTCCAGGGCGCTTCCATGCCCACGCGGTTGATGGCGCCCACGAAGTAGCCGTTGGCCACCGCATGCGCCGGCTGTTCCAGCTTCCACAGGTACTCGCTCAACCCGGCGACCGTGGCGGACGGGTTGAACACGATCTCGGCGCCGTTCAGACCGAGCACGCGGGCGCCTTCCGGAAAGTGGCGGTCGTAACAGATGTAGACGCCGATTTTGGCGAAGCCCAGATCGAAGACCGGATACCCCAGGTTGCCGGGCCGGAAATAATACTTCTCCCAGAAGCCCGGGGCCACGTGCGGAATGTGCGTCTTGCGGTACTTGCCGAGGTAAGTCCCGTCATTGTGTATCACGGCGGCGGTGTTGTAATAGACGCCCTGCTGTTCGACTTCGTAAACGGGCACGATCATCGCCATGCGATGGCGCGCCGCGAGGTCGCGCATCAGCCGGATGGTGGGACCGTCGGGCACCGCTTCGGTGAAGTCGTACCAGCGCGTGGTCTGCTCGGCGCAGAAATAGGGGCCGAAGAAGATCTCCTGCAGGCAGACGATCTGCGCGCCGGCGGCGGCGGCCTGCGCGATGAGCTCGACATGCTTGTCGATCATGGCCTGCTTGGTGGCCGCCAGAGGGGCATCCGGCGCAGCCGCATTGGACGCCTGAATCAGCGAACACCGCACGATACGAGACATGCTTCCTCCCTCGCAAATAGCGACAGGTGCATATTATCAATCTTCCCATCATAGACAAGCAAGCGGCCGGGATTTCAGGGGTTTGACAGGCCGGAGGCCGTATGAAACCATCGGGAGTCATGCGGATCAAGACGCTTCTCAGTTGCTGCCTGGCCGTGCTGGCGTGCCAGGCGCAGACCGGCGCGCAGGGCTACCGGACCATCGGCGGCAGCGTGACCGGAGCGAGCGAGGTGCGGCCATCCGCGGGGCAGGCGGAATCCAAACTCGAGTTCGCGTCCTCGGATGCCCGGCTCGTGGAAGGCTTCGAGCGGGCCCGGCGGCAGGCCATGGCTTACGTCTTCGAAGGCGATCCCGTCGGCCCATGGTACGAAGCCGCCGAACCGGGGCGCGAAGCCTTCTGCATGCGCGACACGGCGCACCAGGCGATGGGCGCGCAGGCGCTCGGGCTGGCGCGGCAAAACCTGAACATGCTGCGGAAGTTCGCCGAGAACATCTCGGATGCCAGGGACTGGTGCAGCCTGTGGGAGATCGATCGCTACAACCGTCCGGCGCCGGTGGATTACACGAGCGACGCGCTGTTCTGGTACAACCTGCCGGCCAATTTCGATATCCTCGACGCCTGCTATCGCATGTATCTGTGGACGGGCGATCCGGCATACATCAACGACCCGGCGTTTCTGAACTTCTATGACCGCACCGTCACCGATTACGTCGAGCGCTGGGGCCTGGGGATCGATGAAGTGATGAAGCGGCCGCGCCTCTTGAACGTGCGCGGCATGCTCTCCCCCGGGAAGAAGTTTCAGGCGGCGCGCGGCATTCCCGGCTACGACGAAGGCACGCACGGCTACGTGCTGGGCGGCGACGTGCTGGCGACGCAATACGACGGCTACCTGGGGTATGCGCGCATTCAGGCGTTCCGCGGCCGCGCGGACCTGGCCGCGGAGTTTGCCAAAAAAGCGGCGGCGGTGCGGTCGCTGGTCAACAGCACCTGGTGGAACGCCAACGGCCAGACGTTCTATGCGCGGCTGAACCAGGATCATCAACTCGAAGGCCGCGGCGGCGCGAACTTCCTCTATCGCGATATCGTCGATGCCGGGCCCAGGCTGAAGAGCGCGCTTGCCGACAGCGGGCGGAGCCTGGAAGCGCTCTACCGCTACGGAGACCCGGATGCGGCCAACGCCCGCCTGCTCGATGTCATGACGCCGGGCCGCAGCCGCATGGAGTATCCGGAGATTCCGTTTTCGGTGGTCGGCAACGTGGTGAACGGCGTCATGGGCGTGACGCTGGACGCGCCTTCGGCGCTGCTTTCGGGCGTCGAAGGGTATTGGGTCGCGACGGCCGTGCAGACACTGTCCGGCCTCGGCACCAAGGTGGAGTGGGCCGAACTGCGGAACCTTCCGATCCGCGCCAACCTGGTGACGGTGCGGCAGGAGGGAAATCGCAAGACGGTGCTGACGAACCAGCACGGCCCGGCGCTGATCTGGCTGGCGGCCTTCCGCGGCACGCATACAAGCCTGCTGGTGAACGGCAGGCCCTCCGGCGCGCGCGCGGAGACCGCTCCCTCGGGCGAACCGGTTTCGGTTGTGAGAGTGGCAGTGGGGGCCGGCGGAACAGTCACGGTGGAGATGCCGGAGGCGAAGTAGGAGTAAGTACCGTCTGTGGCGGCAGACGGTGCTCCAGTTAGTCGCTGCGCCGGATTACTCGATGTTAGTGCGGCTCCAAAGTAAATGAAAAGCTATACTTGAACGAAGCTTGAATCTTATAGTCGTTGTACTTGTACCCGTTGGTAAAGTCATCTCGCCTTCCATACTGAAACTCCACACCCATGAGGACGGGTTTCACGGGATAGTAGAGAAGGTTCACGATGCCGTACCGGCCGCGGCTGAAAGCGGTCGGCGCTTCGCCGTCGCTATTGGTGATGTTCACCATCGAGTACCCGATGCTGCTCGTGAATTTGTCGCTCCATACATGGTCGAGGAAGGACACAGTACCTAATACGGGAAGCGGCGTTCCAAGGATGGGGGTAATCGGATTGGAAAAGTTGTTCACGATGCCGACATCGATCGGGGCATCGTTCATGTAATTTTCGACGCCCTTACCGTAGATTACCGAGAGACGCAGCACATCCTTTCCGATATTGATGTTCGAGCTCACGTGAGCGCCCCACCCAATTGTTCCTCCGTCGAGATTCAACTTGTCGCTTGACAGGAGATCGTCCCACTTGAAATCGCGGAGGATCCCGGCGAACTGGACGTGGCCCCATTTCCCGCCGAGCCGAACGTGCCCCGAAACGTCGGGATAACGGAACCGGGCCCGTACATTCTGCAGCTCGATGCGGTCCGCGTAGACTCCTCCATCGGCACTCGCCCCGGGGCGCTCCAGCGCGATCATGGCATTCGAGTGCTCGGTGGACCACGGAGTCCAACGCAACTGCACGTTGCGAAAGAAGACCATGCCGTTGGGACCCCAGTAGTCAAGGATATTGGGGAAGACGTCGAGGTCCATGAAGGCGCTCTCCGTCTGCCCGGCGCCAATCTGGCCATATTCGCCCCAGGCGTGGCGCAACCGGATCGTCGTCTGGCCGGCGTCTACCCCGACCCCGAACATGTCAAAATCAAACACCGTTTTGATGACATGCTTGCCGGCTGGAATGTATGCCTTGAAGCCGAGCCGCGTTTGTCGGACGCCCGCAAACCACTCGCCATTCCTTCCGAATTCATTGTTATAGGCGGGTAGTTTAGATGGACGCATCACATCGTACCAGTTCGGATCGATTGTGCCGGCATCATATCCGTTGTCGAGCATGATGAAGCCGTAGATGTCGAGGTGCGGTAACTCGGGAGCCGGCTGGGGCGCGCCCGGCGCTGAGCCGTCGGGAGGAGGGGGTTCGTCATCGGTCTTCGTGGCGGAGTCCTGCATGGCCCGCGCATGACACTCGATCGCGCCAAACGGAACTAACACGGCAAGGACTATTGCAAAGGCCAACACCTGCCGTATACCACCATGAGTATGCGCGCTTCCCATCCCGAATCTCCTCAAATGACCTCCCAAGTTCTTCGGTGAGCTAATCGTTGAAGCGAGAACGCGAGAGGGAGCGAACTGCTACTCGCCGCATTCAGCCTCCGGATTTCTGAGAAGCCCCGATTCCGACCCAGCGAAGCCGAGCGTAAAAAATTTGATGACGGCCGCTCAGCCTGAGATTTGCAGGTATTCATCGTCACACTCGCGATAACCATCACTACGGAACAGCCGGTAATTAATAAACTCCATTTCCGGTCTGCGGCATCGAAGCACACCGACAACCTATTTCGGACTACAGGCTGCAATGTAGTGCTGCGTAACGGCAGGCGTGTTTGGTACTCGGTCGAGAGAGGAGCCCGTTGTGAGGAAAATGCTTAGGGATAAGAGCGTTTACAGCGTTGGAGTGTGTCTTCTCGCGTTCAGCGCTATTCTCGCGCAATATCACCTTCGGGGAGCCGAAGACGCGGTTCTCGGGATGCGGCGTAGTCCGGTCGCACCAAGGGGAGCGGAAGTCCGGTCTGCGACGGATGAAGCCTATGCGAAGTTCAAGGGCGATACCAGCGGCAAGAACGCAGACTATATTCCGATCCTCGCCAAAGTGGACCCGAAGCTGTTTGGAGTTGCGATCGTCACGACAGACAATCAGGAGTACTTCAAGGGAGACGTACAGTATTCCTTCTCGATTCAGTCGATCGCCAAGGTCTACACGCTGGCGCTTGCCTTGAATGAACTGGGGCCGGACGCGGTCTTCGAGAAGATCGGGTCCGAGGCGACGGGCCGCCCCTTCAACTCGGTGAACGCGGTGGTGGATATGCCGAGCCATACAGGCAACCCTATGGTGAACGCCGGCGCGATCGCCACCGTAAGCGCCATTTCCGGCACCGCCGACGAGAAGTGGAACAAGATTCTGTCCTTCTACGGTGATGCCGCGGGCGAAAAGCTCACCATGTTGGACGACGTTTATAGATCCGAAGCCGCTACGAACCAGGGGAATCGCGCGTTGGCGGCCCTGCTGGTCAAGTACAACCGCATCTACGCCGATCCGGATGAGTCGGTGGATGTCTACACGAGGGAGTGCTCGGTCGGCGTCAACGCGAAGCAGCTCGCAAGGATGGGCGCCACGCTCGCGAACGATGGCGTAAACCCGGCCACAGGCAAGCGCGTGATCAAGGCCGAAAACATTCCGTACATTCTGGCCGCAATGTCGACGGCCGGTCTTTACGACTCCTCAGGAAGTTGGGCGTGGCACGTGGGCTTGCCGGCCAAAAGCGGCGTCGGGGGCGGTATTGTCGCGATCGTTCCCGGTAAGGGCGCCATTGCCACATTCGCCCCCCCGCTTGATGAAGCCGGGAATAGCGTAAAAGGGCAGAAGGTGATCACGTACGTCGCACAAAAGCTCGACTACGATCTGTTTTCGCCGGCGTCTGTGGGGCTTGGACGCGGCACGGCCAGCAGGAGCAGCTCTGCAAAGTAGCCGGACATCTCTCGTATGGCCTTTGCAGGGATAGCCGAGATCAAGAGATCGCTAAGCACGTTGGTGGTGCTGTCGGCGATCGCGTCATCCCCCGTTCTCAATGCGCAGAGCGCAGCGGCGCCGGAGGCGCCCGCAAAGAGTACCACCGAGTTCCTGAAGGCCATCGATCAGTTGCTCGAGCAGAACCGCCGGCTGCAGGAGCAGAACCGCGAGCTCTCCCGGCAGAATCAGCAACTCCTCGATCAGATCAATTCCCTGCGACAGGTTCTCACGGCGCAATCGACCCCGCCCGCCGAAGCGGATGCAACCACCATCACAACGAGAAACGCGGCCCCGGACCCCCCGACTCCCTCATCTCCCCCGCAACGGAATCCCGCGGGTCCGGAAGGAGGGCCGCAACCCGCAGGTCCCGCCGCCGACACCGCTACGACCCCGATCAACGCGGACGACAAGACCCAGTTCCTGGAAGCCTCCTCAGGTCTCCCTACCGTTTTCGGAGAATTCAATCCAGGCCGGGGGTTCGCTGTGGCGCGGGGCCGGTTCGGAGAACTGGACCTCAGCGGTTATATGGCCGTGCGCTATCTGAACCAATTGCCGCCCGACCAGTCAGCCAGAGACCACCTGGGCCGTCCGATTCCGATAGAACCGCGGAATGATTTCCAGTTCCACAGGGTCATGTTGTTCTCGCAAGGATGGCTGTTTACCCCCAAGTTTCAATACGCCACATTCGTGTGGACGGTTCAGGATACGAACCAGGTGGCCGTGGGCGGCTCGCTGTCTTACAGCTTCAATAAGTACATCGCACTTGGAATGGGCTGGAATGCTTATCCCGGCACGCAGTCTTTGCAGGGATCGCATCCATATTGGGAGTCCTACGACCGAGTGATGGCGGACGAGTTCTTCCGGCCCTACTTCTCGCAAGGCGTCTTCGCCCAGGGGAACCTGCTTCGGACGCTTCAGTACCGTTGGATGGTTGGGAATAACAATAGCAATCTCGATGTGCCGGCGAGCAAGCTTGACCGGGACCTTTCCGCCGGCGGGGCGATCACCTGGCTGCCGACAACGGGAGAGTTTGGGCCGCGCGGCGCTTTCGGAGACTACGAAAGCCACCAGAAACTCGCCACCAGGTTCAATCTGGCTTACACTTTCAGCCCCGAGGAACGCCAGGCGCCTATCGGCACGCCATCCTCCAACACCACCCTTCGGCTCGCGGATAGCCTCGACCTGTTTGACACGGGGGCGCTGGCCAACGGTGTAACCGTGGAAAGGGCGCACTATCGACTGGTCTCCGCCGCGGCCGGGATAAAGTACCGGGGCTTTTGGCTCCAAGGCGAAGGCTACGGCAGGTTACTCGACCATTTCATTGCGGATGGACCGCTGCCGGTACGCGCCGTGCGAAATACCGGCTTCTACGTCCAGGCGGCGTACATGATTGTGCCGAAGAGATTCGAGCTCTACGGTTCCACCTCCTATGTTCTCGGCGAATATGGCCAGCACCCGCACGAATTCATTGCCGGCGGCAACTACTACCCGTGGAACACGAGAAACCTTCGCCTGAACCTTCAGGTGATTAACGTCTCTCACTCTCCGGTGAGCAGCACGTTTGGCTTCTACATCGGGCAGATCACGGGCCAGGTTGTCTCCCTCGGAGTCACCGCACTCTATTGAGTCCACCGTATTGAAGAAGATGCGTACCGAAAACCGAATGGAGCGTGCGGTCCTGGCCGCGGTCCTTCTGATCTGCGCAGCGCGGCCGTCAGCAGAGCAGACCAGCGGCTTCGAATTCAACGACTCACATTTCCACCTGACGAACTACATCCAGGAGGGCATTCCCATCCGGGATTTCCTGAAGATCATGGGGAACAAAGCCGGGCGCGTGGCATTGTTTGGGATTCCGTTGCAGCAGCAGTGGTCGTACCGGGTCGACGGAAATCGCGCCCCTAAGTATTACCTCGACACGGATGCCCCCTTGTATTACTACTCATTCACCGATGCCTGGATCGCCATGGCATATAAGTCCCTCCGGCCGGATGAGCAGGCGCGCTTCGATCCCATGATCACGGGATTCAACCCGACGGACATGTACGCCGCGGATCATATTCGGCGGGTGCTGCAGACTTTCCCCGGCGTTTTCACAGGCATCGGTGAATTCACCATTCACAAGGAGTTCGTGTCCAGCAAAGTCGCGGGTCCGGTTGCCAGCCTGAACGACCCGGCGTTGGACCGCATCCTGGACTTCGCCGCTGAAGTCGGACTCGTCGTGCTGATTCACAACGACATGGACAGGCCTTTTGCGAAAGAATCGGACACGGGCGAGCACGCCGAAGGTCTCAAGCCTCTGTACCTCGATGAGGTAAAGGCCCTGTTCGGGCGTCACCCGAAAACGACCATCATATGGGCTCATACGGGCGTGGGCCGCGTCGTCCGGCCAATTCGTAATCACGCTGCCACTCTCGCGAAGATTCTGGCAGATCCGCAGTTCCGTCACGTGTACTTTGACATCTCCTGGGACGAAGTGGCCAAATACATTGTGGCGACGCCCGAATCCACCAGGATTGTCGCCGATCTGTTAAACCGCTATCCGGATCGCTTCCTGTTCGGCACCGACGAGGTTGCCCCGGCTGACCAAACTGCGTATACAAAGGTCTATTACCAGTACGGGCCTTTGTGGAAGCTGCTCGATCCGGAAACCAGCAACAAGGTCCGTTTAACGAACTACGAGCGCATTTTTGACGAGGCGAGGCGGAGGGTCCGCGCTTGGGAAGCCCAGCACGTCCCACGTCCTTAAGAGGCAAGGCGGCGGTGGCAATTCACTGCGCGATCACCCTGGCGCCAGGGGATAGCGCTAGACCACGCGCAGCTCTTTGCTCGTCGGCGTCAGGATCTCGCAGCCGGTTGGCGTCACGACCACGGTGTCTTCGATGCGGATGCCGCCGAAGTCTTCCTGGTAGACACCGGGTTCGATAGTAATGGCCATGCCGGGCTGCAAACGGGTCTTGTCGCGCGTGCCGAGGCGCGGGGGCTCGTGGATTTCCAGGCCGAGTCCGTGGCCCGTGGAATGGACGAAGTAACGGTCCAGGCCATGGGCTTTGAGGACCTTGCGCGCGACGGCATCGACGCGGGCGCTGAGGACGCCGGGGCGGACGGCATCGATGGCGGCAAGCTGCGCTTCGAGCACGGCGCGGTAGGCGCGCTTCACGCGCGCGCCGGGGGTGCCGAGGAACAGCATGCGGGTCATGTCGCTGCAGTAGCCGTCCTGCAGAGCGCCCATATCGACCACCACCAACTGTCCGGCCGCGAGGCGCGCGGAAGTGGGCTGGGCATGCGGAAGGGCGGAGCGTACGCCGCCGGCGACGATGGTTTCGAAGGCCGGCTTTTCGGCGCCGTGGCGGCGCATGCGGTATTCCAGTTCGGCGGCGAGGTCCTGCTCCTTCATGCCGGGGCGAACCCGCGCGGCGGCCTGCTCGAAGGCTCGCGAATTGGTGGCGGCGGAGCGGCGCAGGCGGTCCAGTTCGACCTCGGACTTGGTCATGCGCAGCCCCTCGACCCAGCCCGTGATGGGCTTGAGCGAAGCGCTCATGGGCAGATGCAGGTGCAGCGACTGGAAGAACTCGCAGGTCATGTGCGGCGGCTCGTAACCGATGCGCTTCAGGCCGAGGCGTTTGACGGCGGCGACCACGTCGAGCAGCAGGGGACCTTTGGCGATGCGCACCTGGCACGTGGTTTCCTGCCCCGCCTGAATGGTGTAGCGGGGATCGGTGAACAGGATGGAGCGGCCTGGCAGAACCAGCATGCTGCCGTTGCTGCCCGTGAAGCCGGAGAGATAGCGCAGGTTGGGCCCGAAGGAGACCAGCAGCGCGTCCAGTTTGCGCGCAGCCAGACCGGAGGCGATGACCCGGCGCCGCGGTTCGAATTCGTTATTGGGCACCTTGTAACTCCCGAAGCAGGACGAGCGCGCGGTCGGCCAGTTCGCTGGCCTCGCGCATGTCGCCGCGCTTTTCGGCGTCGTCGGACGCTTTCAGGAAAGATTGTATACGGGCGACGGTCTCTTTGTTGAGCCTTCTGGCCCGCGCCGGCGTGAGCCATTTGCGGATCTCTCCCTTGTGCGCGTCCGCGAGGTCCTGCAGGCGCTTGGTCTCAGCGGGGTTGAGGACCTCCTGCACCTGGGCGCGCTCGGGTTCGGCGGCCGGCGCGGTGGGGGGCGCAGCAGCCACCGGTGTTTCCGGGTGTGTGGCCGCGGGCTGCGGAGCGCGGCGCGGCGTCCGGCGGCTGGTGGCTGCGGCGGGAGCGGCGGTCTGCTCGGGCGGCTGCGTGGTCGCGAGAGCTTCCGGCGTGAGGGGCTGCGGAGGCGGCAACTTCACCTGCGTCTGCGGAATGGAAAGAGGCTCGGGCGGAGGCGCAGGCGCGGTCGCCACGGGCGCCGGCTGGGGAGGCGGCGGCGTAGCGGGGACAGGTTTGGGCCTGCCTTTGATCACGCAGCCTGCCAGCGAAATCGCTATCGCGGCGGCCGTTACTGCTTGCAGGCGTTTCATCGGATGCTCAGACCGCTATAGGCAGTCGAATCGAGAAGGTAGTGCCTTTGCCGGGCTCGCTTGTGAAGTCGATTGTACCATCGTGCAGTTGCACGATTCGAAAAGTCATGGCCAGTCCGATACCCGAACCTCCCTTCTTCGTCGTGAAGTAGAGGCGGAAGATCTTTTCCCGCAATTCGGGCGGAATGCCGGGGCCGGTATCGGAGATGCGGATTTCGGCGGTGTCTTCGCTGGCGGCGCTATCGAAGCGCAGTTCGCCGCCTTCCGGCATGGCCTGCATGGCGTTGACGACGACGTTCAACACGGCCTGCTTGAAGAGGTCGCGGTCGACGCGGATCTCGACGCCGTCGGCTTCGGAATGGACGTTGACCCGGATCTTGGCGGCATCGGCCTGCGGGCGCGCCAGCTCGACGATTTCACCCATGAACTGCTGCATCGGCACATTGCTGAGGTTGAGCTCGACGGGGCGGGTGAAATCGAGAAAGGTCTTGACCACGCGATCGAGCCGCAGGATTTCGCTGGAGATGATTTCCATCTGCTGGCCGACGTCGGTATCGCCGCGCGCCAGCTTGGCGCGCGCCACCTCGACATGCAGGAGGATGGCGTTGAGCGGGTTCTTCACCTCGTGGGCCACGCCGCTGGAGACGCGGCTGAGGGCGGCGAGGCGGTCGGCAGTCTGCAGCTCGCGGCCGATTTTGCGCTGCGCCTCGGGGTCGCGCAGGCGCACGAGCACGCCGGAACCGGAGGCGCCGGGGAGCGTCTCCAGCATGTCGACAGAAAGCAGAACCACGCCCACCGCGTTAGGCACTTCGACGGGCGAAGCGGTGGGCACGCGGCGGTTGCGCACGGGCCGGCTGGTCTGCGAGGCCTGCGCCACGATGAGGCCGAGCGTGGTGGAAGGCGGGAAGATCTCGTCGATGGACTGTCCCTGCAGGCCGGCACGTTCGCGGCCGAGAAACTTGGCTACGGCGCCGGAGGCGAAGATGAGGTGCGACTCGCGGTTGAAGATGAGGACGGCGTCTTCGAGGTCCTGAAACAGGCGGTCGATGTTGCCGCGCAGGTCGGACACTTCGTATTGCGCGCCGCGCAGCCGCTGCCCCAGCATGCTGACTTTGGACGCCATGATCGAAAACTCGTCGGTAGCGGCGCCGCGCCCGGGATTCTTTTCGGGTTCGAATTCGCCGCGCGTAATCAGGTCCAACTGGTGGCGCAAACGGCCCAGCGGGCGGAAGGCGAAAGTGGAAAAGAGAAACGTGAGGGCCACGGCTCCGAGGACCGCGAGCAGCGCGACTTTGCCGTTCTTTTCGAGCGGCGGCAGAATATCGGGCTCGATGGCGCGAGGGTCGACGATCACGCGCACGGTGAGCGTGGTGGTGGGCGGAATCAGCAGGGGCCGGGAGCGGAGCTGATAGTGGCGGGTGCCGCGCAGCAGCGCCTGCAGCTTTTCGATGGGGCCGGTCTGCGTCACCAGCGTCTGGAACGGCTCGTAGTTTCCGAGGTGCTCGCCGAGGCGGTCGGGAAGGCTGTCGAGGAGGATCTCGTTGTTGTTCGATTCATCGACCACGGCGATTTCGAGAATGGCGTGGGAGGCGAGCAGGATTTCGTTAAAGAGCTCGACCAGGGAGGGATCGCGGAGCACCTCGCGGAGCGAATTGGTGCGGTCGCGCAGCAGGGCCTGCTTGACCTGCTCGATGGCGACCTCCTGCAGCATGGAGGCGCGTTCCAAGGTCGATTCGAACTGCGCCTGTGTCTCGTTGGCGAGATTGACAGCCTCGATGATCCCGACCATAAGCACGGCCAGCAGCACGTAATAGAGCGTCAGTCTGGCCTGAAGCGTCATGATCAGGGAATGGTCAGCACCAGCTTGCCGGTGGTGGTGCGGCTCTGGAGGTCGCGGTGGGCCTGCGCGGCCTGGGCCAACGGGTAAGTGCGGCCGATGTGCAGCTTGAGCTTGCCGCGATCGATCCACTCGAGGACGTCTCCGGCGCGCCAAAGCAGCTCTTCGCGCGTTCGCACGTAGTGGGTGAGGGTGGGGCGCGTGAGGAAGAGCGACCCTTTGGCGGCGAGGATGGAGGGGTCGAACGGCGGCACGGGCCCGCTGGACTGTCCGAAGAGCGCGAGCATGCCGCGGGGGCGCAGCGAGTTGATGCTTTTGTCGAACGTGGTTTTGCCGACGGAATCGTAGACTACGTCTACGCCGGCGCCGGCGGTGAGCCGCTTCACTTCGGCTTCGAAATCCTGCTGCGTATAAATGATGGCTTCGTCAGCGCCATGCCCGCGCGCGACGGCGGCTTTTTCCCCGGTGGAGACGGTGCCGAAGACGCGCGCTCCGGCCATTTTGGCCATCTGTACGGTGAGCCCGCCGGCGCCGCCCGCGGCGGCGTGGACGAGGCAGGTATCGCCGGCTTTCAGGGGATACGTGGAGTGGGTCAGGTAATGCGCGGTCATGCCCTGCAGCATGGCGGCAGCGGCGGTGACGAAATCGAGGTGGCGGGGAATCTTCACCAGGTGCGCGGCGGGCACGACGTGATACCCGGCGTAGGATCCGCGGGCCATGGCGTAGGCGACGCGGTCTCCGGGAGCGACTTCAGTGACGCCGGGGCCGACGGATTCGACGATGCCCGCGCCTTCGCTGCCAAGCGTTACCGGCAGATCGGCTTTGTACAATCCGGTACGGAAGTAGACATCGATAAAATTGACGCCGCTGGCCGCGAGTTTCACGAGGGCCTGGCCGGGACCGGGCTGCGGCACGGGCACATCCACCAGTTCCATGGCTTCGGGCCCGCCGGGCTGTTTGACCTGGATGGCTTTCATTCAACCTCCGCGAAGAGCTCGCCGGGCATGCACGGCCGATGCATAGAGTAGCAAAAAGCCAAATGTGAACGGAAACGAAAAGAACCGGGCCAACGTGCGGACGGCGCCGGTGCCCGCCAATCCTGAGCGTAACAGCACAAACTGGCGAATGGGCTTGAGGTGAGCGCGGTCGAGCCAGAAATAGTCGCCGTTCTCATTGATTACGAAAATCTTGGCCGGCACCTGCCAGAGGAGCGCACACTTCCATTTGAACATCAGGGGCTCTTCGGAGCAGATGGTCCCCATGAGCGAATAGCGCTGCGCCGCCAGTTCGCGGTAGAGGCGCCGGCGCCCGTCGCGCCCGCGGTAATCGCTGACGCGGTAGACGCGCGCGGCGCCGGCTTCGAGGCCGCGAGGCACGGCAGAGAAGCAGGAGACGAGATCGATGCGCACGTTGTCTCCCCAGGTCTGGCGGAGTCCCGGAATGACTTTTTCCAGGATCTCGCGGGAGCCGCTCTCCACCAGGAGAATGGATTGCACCGCCGGCAAACGCCCCGTAAGGAAGTAACGCACTCCTTTGACTATAACGTGACCTCACCGGGCCTTGAGCATTTCGCGCGCGCAGTTGTATCCGGGCGCCCCCATGACGCCGCCGCCGGGGTGGGCGCCGGATCCGCAGAGATAGAGGCCGCGGACGGGGGTGCGATAGCGGGCCCAGCCGGCCACGGGGCGCATGACGAACATCTGGTCGAGGCTCATTTCGCCGTGGAAGATGTTGCCGCCGGTGATGGCGAAGCGACGTTCGAGATCGAGCGGCGAGAGCACCTGGCGGCGCTCGACGATCGCGCGGATGTTGGGCGCGTATTCGGCGATCAGGGAGAGGACGCGATCGCCGAAGGGTTCGCGCAACTGGTCCCAGGCGGCATCCCGCAGGGTGTAGGGGGCGTACTGAAGGAAGATGCCCATGATGTGCCTGCCGGGGGGCGCGAGCGAGGGGTCGTACATGGTCGGGATGGTGAGCTCGAGCAGGGGACGCTCGGAGGGGCGGCCGTACTTGGCGTCGTCCCATGCGCGCTCGACGTAATCGATACTGGGGCAAATGTGCATAGTGGCGCGGTGGTGCGGGCCGGGCGCGCCGGGGAAAGCGGTGAACTCGGGGAGCGCGTTCAGCGCGAGATTGATCTTGCAGCTTGTGCCTTCGATGCGGAAGTTGCGGATGGCGGTGACGAATTCGGGGGCGAGCTCGCTTTCCTCGAGGAGGCGCAGGAAGGTGAGCTTGGGGTCGAGATTGCTGGCGACGGCATCGGCCTGGATTTCGTCGCCGTTTTCGAGAACGACTCCGCGGGCGCGGCCGCCGCGGACGAGGATTTTCGAGACGCCGGCGCCGGTGCGGATGACGGCGCCTTGCGAGCGGGCGCTGGCGGCGATGGCTTCGCTGACCGCGCCCATGCCGCCGCGGACAAACCCCCAGAGGCCGCGGTGGCCGGCGACGCCGCCCATGCAGTGGTGCAGCAGGATGTAGGCGGTGCCGGGCGAGCGCGGTCCGCCGTTGGCGCCGATGACGCCATCGGTGGCGAGCGTGACTTTGACCTGTTCGGATTCGAACCACTCGTCGAGGAACTCGGCGGCGCTCTGGGTGAAGATTTTGACGAGTGCGACGGTGTCTTTGGGGCTAAGGCCGCGCAGGCGGGCAGCGAGTTTCATGTAATCGAGAAAATCGAGCGGGCCTTGCGGCGGGAACTGCGGCGGCGTGGTGAGGAGCAGGCCTTCGACGACTTGCGAGATGCGTTCGAGCTGATCTTCGTAGGCGGGATAGCGTTCGGCATCGCGGGGGGAGAACTTAGCGATTTCGGCGAGGGTTTTGGCGCGGTCCTGCCACATGAAGAAGTGGCGGCCATCGGGGAAGGCGGAGAAAAAGGCGGGATCTTTGGCATCGACCCGGTAGCCGTAGCGGGCGAGTTCAAGATCGGCGATGATGCGCTCCTGGAGGAGGCTGGTGAGGTAGCTGGCGGTGGAGACTTTGTAGCCGGGCCAGATTTCTTCGGTGACGGCGCAGCCGCCGACGAGCTCGCGCCGTTCGAGGACGACGACTTTCCGGCCGGCGCGGGCGAGGTAGGCGGCGCAGATGAGGCCGTTGTGGCCGGCGCCGACGATGGCGATGTCAAAGGCCATGCGGCCGGCGCTTTCCGTTGGTGGTGAGGAAACTTTTCACCGCAGGGCACAGAGAAAGGCAGGAGGTTCGCAGAGAAAAGCCTATTGGGGGCTGCGCGCTTTCTTTGCGTTCTCTGTGTCTGTGTGGTGAGTTGGGGTTGGGAGGCATCAGGATTTGCGGAAGACGATTACGGAGAGGGGCGGCAGCGCGACGGCGATGCTGTGGGGGCGATCGTGCTTGGGGATGGGGCGGGAGGAGACGACGCCGCCGTTGCCCATGTTGGAGCCGCCGAAGAGTTCGGAATCGGTGTTCAGAATCTCTTCATAGAAGCCTTCTTCGGGGACGCCGAATTCGTATTTCGCGCGCGGCACGGGGGTGAAGTTGCAGCAGACGAGCAGCCAGTCGGCGGGGTCTTCGGCGCGGCGGATGAAGGCGATGATGGAGTTCGCCCAATCGTGGAAATCGACCCATTCGAAACCGGTGTAATAGAAGTCGACGCGGTAGAGAGCGGGGTTGGCGCGGTAGAGGCGGTTGAGCTCGCGCATGAGCGTCTGGAGCTTGCGGTGGTAGTCGAATTCCAGGAGCTCCCAGCGGACGCCGGCGTTGTGGTTCCACTCTTCGCGCTGGCCGATTTCCTGACCCATGAAGAGCAGCTTCTTGCCGGGGTGGGTCCACATGTAGGCGAGAAAGGCGCGGACATTGGCGAACTGGCGCCATTCGTCGCCGGGCATGCGTCCGAACAAAGAGCCCTTGCCATGCACGACCTCGTCGTGAGAGATGGGCAGGACAAAGTTTTCCGTGAAGGCGTAGAGCAGGCTGAAGGTGATGTGGTTGTGGTGATGCTTGCGGTAGACGGGATCTTTACTGAAGTAGTCCAGCATGTCGTGCATCCAGCCCATGTTCCACTTCATGGTGAAGCCGAGGCCGTTGAGGTAGACGGGCTTGGAGACGCCGGGGAAGGCGGTGGATTCCTCGGCGACGGTGAAGACGCCGGGAACGGTATGGGCGACTTCATTGAAACGGCGGAGAAAATCGATGGCCTCGAGGTTTTCGTTGCCGCCGTACTGGTTGGGCAGCCATTCGCCGGGCTGGCGGGAGTAATCGAGGTAGAGCATGGAAGCGACGGCATCCACGCGCAGGCCATCGATGTGATACTCCTGCAGCCAGAAGAGGGCGTTGGAGATGAGGAAGCTGCGCACCTCGTTGCGGCCGTAGTTGAAGATGAGGGTGCCCCAGTCGCGGTGCTCGCCCTTGCGCGGGTCGGCGTGCTCGTAGAGGGCGGTGCCATCGAAGAAGACGAGGCCGTGGGCGTCTTTGGGGAAGTGGGCGGGGACCCAATCGACGATGACGCCGATGCCGGCCTGGTGGCAGCAATCGATGAAGTACTTGAAATCGTCCGGCGTGCCGAAGCGGGAGGTGGGGGCGAAGTAGCCGATGACCTGGTAGCCCCACGAGCCGGAGAAGGGGTGCTCCATGATGGGGAGCAGCTCGATGTGGGTATAGCCCATCTGCTTGACGTACTGCACGAGCTTCACGGCCATGTCGCAGTAGGTGAGCGGCTGGCCCTGCGGGCCGCGCATCCAGCTTTCGAGGTGGACTTCATAGATGGAGACGGGCGACTTGAGCCACTCGGTGGCGGCGCGGTAGTCGAGCCAGGCGGAATCGTGCCACTGATAGCGTGCGATATCCCAGACGACGGAGGCGGACTTGGGAGGGGTTTCGCAGTAGAAGGCGTAGGGATCGGCCTTGAGCTGCTGGTAGGCGTTGAAGCGGGACCGCACATTGTACTTGTACCGGGCGCCTTCGCCGAGGCCGGGGATGAAGAGTTCCCAGACGCCGCCGCTGCGCCGGCGCATGGGATGGCGGCGGATGTCCCAATCGTTGAACTCGCCGGCGACGGTGACATTTTCGGCGTTGGGGGCCCAGACGGCGAAGCGCACGCCCTGGACGCCATCAATTTCGGCGAGGTGCGCGCCGAAGGTCCGGTAGGCTTCGTGGAGGGTGCCTTCGGTGTGGAGGTAAAGATCGGAATCGGAAAGCTGGAGGCCGAAGCGGTAGGGGTCTTCGAACTCGACGGTGCGGCCGTCCCAGAGCACGGCGCGCAGGCGGTAGGGCTGCACGTCGCCGTTGAGGGATGCGCAGAAGAAGCCTTCGGCGTGCTCCTTTTTCATGGGGACGGCGGCTTCTCCCAACAGCACAAAAGCGGATTCGGCCTGGGGGAGAAAAGCGCGTACTTCCCAGCGGGTGACGCCGCCTTTTTTGCGGATGCCGTGCGGGCCGAGGACGCGGAACGAGTCGCCGTGATACCCGCCGACGATGGATTCAATCTCTTGGCCAGTCATGAGAGCCTGATATGTAAGTATGGCCGATTTCCTGCTTGAAATGCCGAAAGCCGAGCTGCATCTGCACCTGGAAGGGTCGGTAGAACCGGAGACGCTGTTCGAACTGGACCCTTCGGTGAGCGTGGAGGAGTATCGCGCGACCTATTCTTATGCCGATTTCGACGCGTTTCTGCGGGCCTTCGGCGTGGTGGGGAAGCGGCTGCGCGGGCCGGCGGACTACGCACTGGTGACGCGGCGTCTGCTGGAGCGGCTGGCGGCGCAGAACGTGCGGTACGCGGAAATCATCGTAGCGGCGGGCGTGGTGCTGTGGAAGGAGCAGGACTTCGCGCCGATTTTCGATGGCATCTGCGAGGCGGCGCAGGATTCGCCGGTGGCAGTGCGCTGGATTCTGGACGGCGTGCGGCAGTTCGGCGTGGAGCACGTGCGGAAGGTGGCCGAGTTGGCGGCGGAGCGGCAGGCGCGAGGCGTGGTGGCGCTGGGAATCGGCGGAAGCGAAGAGCGGGGGCCGGCGGAGTGGTTCGGGGACGTGTTTCGCTTCGCAAAGAGCGAAGGACTGCGACTGACGGCGCACGCGGGCGAGAGCATGGGGCCGGAATCGGTGTGGGCGGCGCTGGAACTGGGAGCGGAACGGATCGGGCACGGGATTCGCGCGGTGGAAGATGCGGAACTGCTGCGCGCGCTGCGGGAGCGCGACATTCCGCTGGAGATCTGTGTGACGAGCAACCTGGTGACGGGGGTGGTGAAGAGCCTGCAGGAGCATCCGCTGCGGCGGTTGTACGACGCGGGAGTGCCAATTGTGCTGAATTCGGACGATCCGGCGATGTTTCGCTGCACGCTGGTGGACGAATACCGGCTGGCGGCGCGCGAGTTCGGCTTCACGGAGGCGGAACTGCGCGGGCTGGCGGAAAACGGGTTCCACTACGCGTTCAACGGCGGGTGATCTGGGGTGTCGAGGACGCCGGAGGGAGGAATGGCGGGAGCGGAATCGGGCAGGTTGACGGCCATCGAGGGCTCGATGCGGGCGGCTTCGGAGGCCGGCGAAGGTGTGTGGCGGAACGAAGCCGATTCTTCGCAAGCGGTTTGGATTCTGGCGGATTGGAGGGCGGTCAGTTCCTTGAGGGCGCGCTCGTAGTTGCGCTGAGCGGCGTTGAGGCGGCGCTGCAGGCGCTCGAAGGTGCGGTCATCGTCATCGAAGGCCTGGCCGACGGCGGTGGAGGGGGCGTAGCTGGAATACTCGCGGTTGCGGGTGATGACGAATTCGAAAAGCTCGGCTTCGACGCGGCGCAGGCGGCGGAGGAGCCACTCATTGTGAATGAGTGTATCGACGAGAGTGCGTTCGGCGGTGGAGGCGGGAGAGTGCTCGGCGTAATATTCGGCTTTGAGGGCGTCGAGTTCTTTGACTTTTTCGCCGCGGATGATTTCGGAGTGGGAATCGATGCCGGATTTCAGGGCGTTTTGGGAGGAGACGGCTTTGCCCGCGACGGAGGTGGGGCCGGTGGACTTTTGTGCGTTGCGGCGATTGGCGGCGATTTGCTTTTGGGTGGCCATTGGAGCTCTCAGGGCCACATATAGCAGGCGGGTGTGGGCGGGGAAGCGGATGGGCGCGGCAGTGGGCGCGGGGAATTGTTGAGCGGGAACGGGTTGCGGGGCGGGAAGAAACAGGAAAAGAGCGGTGACCGGCGTGCGGGCGGGGATCACTCCCCGGCGACGGTAACGACCACGGTTCGCCGGCGGGCGCGGACATCGCATTCGAGGTGGAAGATCTGCTGCCAGGTTCCGAGGAGGAGTTGTCCATCGGCGACGGGCACAGTCAGAGACGGCCCGAGGAGCGTGGCCTGGAGGTGGGAGTGGCCGTTGCCATCGTGCCATGCGCGTTCATGGCCGTAGTCGCGGCTGGGCGGGATGAGGCGGTCGAGGAGGGAGGGCAGATCGCGTTCGAGGCCGGGTTCGAATTCGATGGCGCCGAGGGCCGCGGTGCTTCCGATATTAAAGATGTGAACGGTGCCGGTGCGCACGCCGGACGCAGCGACCGCGGAGGCGATCTGCGCGGTGAGATCGTGCATATCGCCGTGACCATTCGTGGAGAGGGAGATCTGCTGTTGATGAATCACAGACAATTGTAGCGGAGCAGGAACGGAGGGCGGCTTGGCGCTGGTAGGCTTGAGAGAGGCCGGATGCGAGGAGGACTCGATCGGGCGGCGAGGAGGGGCTTCGTGCAGGTGTGCGGGCGGGCGGTTTTTCTCGGCTGCGTCGCGGCCGCGATCGCGTTGGGGCAGGAAGGGGCTCCAAGGTTCGAAGTGGCGTCCATCACCGCTTGCAAGGAGGCGGCGCCCGCGGGGACGGGGCAGAAGGGCGCGCGAGGCGGCGGGAGCGCCTCCTCGCCGGGCAGGTTGGATCTGCCGTGCCTGCCGGTGCGGTTTTTCATCCAGCTTGCCTATGTTCTGCCGGACTCGAGGCTGCACGGAGGCGGGACGACGATGCGGCTGGAAGGAGGACCGGGGTGGATCGATTCCGAGCGCTACCGGATCGTGGCCAAACCGGAAGGGCCGGCAAGCCAAGAGATGATGGACGGGCCCATGCTGCAATCGCTTCTGGAAGACCGGTTTCATTTGAAGATCCATCGGGAGACCCGGGAGGTAGCGGTTTACGCGCTGACTGTGGCGAAGAACGGCCTCAAAATTCCGCGCGCGGACGGAAGCAGTTGCGCGCCGCGAGGTGGGCTGAGCTCCCTGCCGCCGCCGGCGCGCGGCCAGAAGCCGTGGTGCGGGCAACTGCGCGGACAGCGCAACGCGCAACGGGTGACGATCGACCTGCCGGGGGCGACGATGGCGCAGTTTGCGCAGGCTCTGGGATGGCTGGAGCGGCCGGTGACAGACAGGACCGGGGTGTCCGGCACTTTCGATTTCCACGTGGAGTTTGCGCCGGAGGGAGCGGGTGCCGCAGATGACGTGGAGGCGCCTTCGGTTTTCACGGCGCTGGGGCAGCTTGGTTTGAAGCTGGAGGAGGCGAAAGGGCCGCGAGAGTTCGTGGTGATCGATCATATCGAGAGGCCTTCGGAGAACTGAAGGGGTGCGGCAGGGGTGAGCAGCGGCGCGGGCCGGGCCGGTGAGCGTGGCGCCGCGCCCGGTAGAATATAAGTTCCCCATGCAAAAAAGAATCTCACCGGTTTCTTCGATTTCGGGCAGTATCGTGCTGCCGGGCGACAAGAGCATTTCGCATCGTTATGCGATGCTGGCGGCGATCGCAGAAGGGACGTCGAAAATTCATAATTACTCGACGGGGGCGGATTGCCATTCGACGCTGGGATGCGTGCGGGCGCTGGGAATCGGGGTGGAGGGCGCGGGAACGGAATTCACGATTGACGGGCGGGGGCTGGAAGGGCTGCGCGCGGCGGAGCAGGATCTGGATGCGGGGAATTCGGGCTCGACGATCCGGATGCTTTCGGGGATCCTGGCGGCGCAGCGGTTTCGCAGCCGGATTTTCGGCGACGAATCGCTCTCGCGGCGGCCGATGCAGCGCATCATGAAGCCGCTGGCGGAGATGGGTGCGCGGATTGAAGCGCGGGAAGGGAAATTCCCGCCGCTGGCGATCGAAGGCGGACGGCTGCGCGCGATTCATTACGACATGCCGGTGGCGAGCGCGCAGGTGAAGACGTGTGTGCTGTTCGCGGGGCTGTTTGCGGAGGGCGAGACGAGCGTCCGGGAGCCGGCGCGGTCGCGCGACCACACGGAGATTGCGCTGCGGGAGTTCGGGGCGGAGGTGACGGCGGCGGGCGGAAGGATTGCGGTCGCCGGGCGGCCGAAGCTGGAGGGACGGGAGTTGTATGTGCCATCGGACCTTTCGTCGGCCGCGTTTTTCCTGGCGGCGGCGCTGCTCGTGCCGGGCTCGCGGCTGGCGATCGCGGGGGTCGGGCTGAACCCGACGCGTTCGGCGCTGCTGGACTTTCTGGCGGGGATGGGGGCGAAGATCCGGATCGCGCAGGTGGAAAGCCGCAACGGCGAACTGGTAGGGGAGATTGTGGTGGAACACTCGGAGCTGCGCGGAGGAACGATCGCGGGCGGGCTGACGGCGGCGCTGATCGACGAGATTCCGGTGCTGGCGGTGCTGGGGGCGGCGACGGAGGAAGGGATCACGGTGCGCGATGCTTCGGAGCTGCGCATCAAGGAGACGGACCGGATCCGGACGGTGGTGGAGAATCTGCGGCGGATGGGTGTGGAAGCGGAGGAACTGGAGGATGGGATGGCGATCCCGGGGCGGCAGAAGTTTCGCGCGGCGCTTGTGGATTCGCACGGCGACCACAGGATCGCGATGGCGTTCGCGGTGGCGGGGCTGCGGGCGGACGGGGAGACGGTGATTGAGGGGGCGGAAGCGGCTTCGGTGTCGTTCCCGGAGTTCTGGGACGTGCTGGCGGGGATCAGCTACCGCGGCTGAGGAGTGCCCGCGCCGCTTAGCGCAGTTCCATGATCAGGGAATCGAGCGCGATGGTCTTCTGAATGTTGCGGCGGATGAGCGTGGCGATTTCGTCGACGTGCGCGACGGCTTTGCGGAGCCAGGGGAAGGGGACGCGGGCGGCGAGCGACTGGAGGTCGCCGCGAATATCCTGGTTGCGGATTTCGGCGGCGCCTTCGTGGAGCAGGAGCAGGTCGCGGAGGAGATCGTAGAGGACCTTGAGGTAGAGATCGAGCTTTTCGCTTTTGCTGCGGGCGATGGATTCGGAGACCGGGACCCAGCGGGCGAAGGGTTCGAGGCCGGCGGCGACGCTGAGGAGGGCGAGCATGGCGGCGCGGCGTTTCTCGTAGGCATCGAGATCGAGCGAGACGGCGGCGCCGGGGCTGCCGGCGGCGAGAGCGATGCGGCGCTCGGGGCGGTCGAGAGAGCGGGAGGCGACGAAGCGTTCCATTTCCTCGCGGGCCAGGGGCGCGAAGTGGAAGGGGACGGCGCGGGAGCGGATAGTCGGCAGAAGGTCGTACGCGTTGGTCGCGGTCATGATGAGGATGAGGTGGGGCGGGGGCTCTTCGAGGGTTTTGAGGAGGGAGTTGGCGGCCTGGTCGTTGGCGCGATCGACGCGATCGATTAAGAAGACGCGGCGGGAGCCCTTGTGCGGGAGGAATTGGGCGCGGTCCTTGAGCAGGCGGGTCTGCTGGATGATGATCTGGCGCAGGGGGCCATCGGGCGGGAAGGTGACGAAATCGGGGTGAGTGGCGAAGAGGAGCGGGTCTTCGTTGCGCTTGTCGGCGGGCCATTTTTCGCGGTCGGCGACGATTTCGAGGTTTTCGGGAAGGCTGAGGTCGTCGTGCTCGATGAGCTCGGGGTGGCCGAGGAGGCGGGCGCCGAGGCGCCGGGCGAGGGTGGCTTTGCCGACGCCTTCGGGACCGGAAAAGAGCAGGGTCTGCGAGAGCCGGTCCTGGGCGAGCATCTGTTCGAGGGCATGGGTGACGGCGGGATTGCCCCAGAAGTTTTCAAACATAGGCGCTCACGACGTTCCAGATGTCGCGCTCGATGGTGTCGATATCGTTGCGGCCATCGATCAGCTTGACGCGGGAGGGTTCGCGGGCGGCCAGGGCGTGGTAGGCTTCGTAGACCTTTTTGTGAAACTCGAGCGCCTGATCGTCCATGCGGGTTTCGGGGTGGGGTTCGGCGAGATTGCGGGCGCGGGCGCGCGCGAGGCTGGCTTCGGCATCGACATCGACGAGCAGAGTCAGGTGCGGCTGGAGACCGCGGCAGGCAATGCGGTCGAGAGTTTCGACGGTTTGGGCGCCGAGGCCGCGGCCGCAGCCCTGGTAGACGAGAGAGGAATCGGTGAAGCGGTCGGCGAGGACGATTTCGCCGCGGGCGAGAGCGGGGAGGATCCACTGATCGACATTCTGGGCGCGAGAGGCGAAGTAGAGGAGGACTTCGGTGGTGGGGCTGAGCTCCTGGTTGGCGCTATCGAGGAGAATGCGGCGGATCTGCATGGCGATGGGAGGTCCGCCGGGTTCGTAGGTTTCGAGAACGGTGCGGCCGAGCGCGCGCAGGCGGTCGGCGAGGCGATGCATCTGGGTGGTTTTGCCGGAACCGTCCATGCCTTCGAAGGTGATGAAGAGACCTGCCATGGAAGCTTTATTGTAGCGGGCGGAGGTGAGGGGGCATGGCGCCGGGGGGTTGCGGCTGAATGTCGGAGAATGGCGACGCGCCGGCGAGTGCCGCACACGACCTGGAATCGGGATCTCTTACGAGGGGTGAGTCTCTTGGGCGGCCAAATGCGCGCGCGATGCCGGCGCAAACACGGGTTCACGCATGCGGAGATTGCCAGACGCTCCGAAACATCCCGAAGCAAGGTGAGTGCGATCCTGAACGACGATCTCGAGCACGTCTCAACAGATCTTATAATTCGAATCCTTGCCTCACCGAGTTATAGCGTCAAGGTTACGGTGGCGAGGTCCAAGAGTGCTGTGTAAAGAGATGAGATTCGCGTAGGGAAGGCGACTTAGCGGGGACCTATTCCGAAAGGGGCAGTCTGCGAACGCGGAGACGGCCTCTCAAAAGACGCGACGCATCCCGTTGTCAGCTCCGGTTCCAGCATGGGCAAGACCGGCAGGAGCATATCGACGTAATCCGAAGCGGAGAGCAAATTGGGTTCTCGAAAGAGGATGAACGAAGGGCATTCGGTCTCCTGTGCTGCCAGGATTGCGCCGGGATCCGAATCGGCCGAAACCACGACCCGGTGCTCTTCGCGGGCGCGTAATAGAATCGCCTCATCGCTGGCAGCCTGCATGCCGTAAGCTCGAACGCGCGTCGCGTCATGCCCCGCCGATACCAGCAGCTCCGCCAGGCGCGGCGGCGTGCATTGTCGATGAGGAATCTCAAGCGGAGTACGGAAGAGGGAGTTCCCGCTCCATAGCGGATGCTGCGGCGAAGCGCAGGCATTCGCGGATATCTTCGGTTTGCAGGTCCGGGTATTCGGACACGATCTCGCCTTCCGACAAGCCTCCGGCCAACAATCGCAGCACTGTTGCAACGGGAATTCGCAGGTGACGGACGCAGGGCACGCCACCCATTTGAGCTGGATCCACCGTGATGCGGTCGAAGTTCTTCATGGCCGTTGTACCAGACCATTATGGCAGGCGCTCGCGAACCGCCGAAAGGGAGCGGTGGGACCGGGACCGGCAGCGAAGGAAGTCGTTGGTGGCACGGGGACTTGAGGAGTAATCTGCTGGCGACGATGCGTTCGTGGTTGATCTCATCATGTGACCTCATGCCGTATCATAGATGTATGGCTGAGCTGGTGTTCGAGGTGGTGCAGGAGTCGGATGGTGGTTACTGCGCCGAATGCCTCACGGAAAGCATCTTCACCGAAGGGGACACATGGGACGAGCTGCGCAAGAACGTGCTCGAGGCGACCTCTGCGTTCTTTTTTGACCGGCCCCGGCCTGAGAGAGTTCGCCTTCACCTTGTGCGTGACGAAGTCCTCCTGGTGGCATGAAGATCCCCCGCGACGTTTCGGGCACGCGACTGGCGGACCTCTTGTGCCGAAAATGGCAGTACGTGAGGGTGCACCAAGTCGGCAGCCACATCATCCTGGAAACCGCCCAGCCCACTCACCACCGGATCGCGATTCCAGACCACCATCCACTCCGGCTCGGCACGTTCAGTTCAATCCTTCGCGCCGTTGCCCAGCATAAGGCTGTCCAGCGCGGCGAGATCATCGCGGACCTGTAGGCGATCCGATCACACCAGGGGACATATCGTTCCCAATCCGTTCCAACGCCCCCTCCGAGCGGAGCTCAAATGCGATTGGGAGGAACGCCCCCATGGGTTGGCGGAGCTTGTACATTCGCGCCGGCGACGATTCTGTGAGTGGAAACACCTCCGATTTCGGATTGGGCCGTTTTGAGCAACGATACCCTCAAGACGCGCCGAAGCGATTTGGATTTCAGCGGACCGACTCGCCCACGTACAATCGGTGTAGCGATGCGTGCCACGCCCGAACAGATCGACCTCTGGAGAAAGTCCCCGTCCGAGCACCAGCGGCTCGAGTTCAAGGAGGCCAAAAATCAGTACGACTACGGAAAGCTCTGCGAGTACTGCGTAGCTCTGGCTAACGAGGGAGGCGGTCACCTACTTCTCGGTGTCGCCGACAAACCACCCCGGCCGGTGGTGGGGACAAAGGCGTGCAACAGCCCCGTTGGCATGGCGGAGAAGCTTTTTGGCGACCTCGGATTCCGAGTCGATGTTGACGAGGTGGATCACCCGGATGGGCGGGTCGTGGTGTTCCACATCCCTTCTCGGCCGCGCGGCACCGCCTACCATGTTGATGGCAAGTACCTGATGCGGTCCGGAGAGGCACTTGTTCCCATGAGCGAGGACCAACTCCGGCGGATCTTCGCGGAGGGTGAGCCTGACTGGTTGGAGGAGTACTCTCGAACAGGACAGAGTGCTCAACAGGTGATCGACGCTATGGACGCCCAGGCGTTTTTCGAGCTGCTGAAGCTTCCATACCCAACGGAACGCAGCGGGGTGATTGAGCGCCTGCTCAGCGAGCGGCTCATCGACGAGATCGACGGTGGTTTCGCCATCGGCCGTCTCGGTGCATTGCTTCTCGCCAAGCGCATGGACGAATTTCCGGATCTCGCACGGAAGGCGCCGCGGGTTGTCGTGTATACTGGCACGTCAAAGCTGGAGACTCGTCTCGACCAAGTGGGGGTGAAGGGCTACGCGGTAGGGTTTCGAGGACTGGTGGGGTTCATCTCGGCCCAACTGCCGCAGAACGAAGTCATCGAAGACGCCCTGAGGAAGGAGGTGAAGCTGATCCCCGAGATCGTCATCCGCGAACTTGTGGCGAATGCCCTCATTCATCAGGACTTCAGCATTGGCGGGGCCTCCGTCATGGTCGAGATCTACAGCAACCGCGTTGAAATCTCGAACCCCGGCGAACCGGTCGTGCCA
>Ga0335085_10002066_pt1 | contig 39047 bp, 37 predicted proteins | sample Lox_Sample_45_FD_206712 | JGI IMG/M metagenome (GOLD analysis project Ga0335085, IMG submission 206712) | Soil microbial communities from Loxahatchee National Wildlife Refuge, Florida, United States - Lox_Sample_4.5 | ecosystem: Environmental > Terrestrial > Soil > Wetlands | place: USA...
GGGAGATCGCTGTCCAAGAGGAAGCATCAAACAAGAAAGAAGAAGAAAGCCAGCGCGTAGCATCGAAAAATCCTATCACCGAGACCTCTGTGCAACTCTGTGGCCCCCGTGGTGAATGCCCTTCCTGGGTGAACCTGAGTGTCCTGAGTGGCTAAACAATCTTGATCATCAGCCGCTGATCAAAGCCGCGAAGCGGCGTCACACAGACTCCGTAGCGACGCAAGAACTCCAACCCGCGATCGCTCGACTGCTGAAGAGAGCCGCGTGTCGCTGGATCACCGTAGAGAGCCATGTCATACGCCCCCTCACGACCGCCGGGGCACCGTGGAAAAGCGGCGTATCATATGTCCCTTCTCGACCGCCGGGAACACCGTGGAAGAGCGGCCCTTCAGGGCCGCGTTGCGGACACACTCCTGACCGCCCTTTAGGGCCCGTGGTCGCCTTCCTTGGCTGCTGCGAAATTTGCGTGCACGGTTGATCGCATCCTACGCCGCCGAACGCTCCTTAAACCGCAATCCCTTCCGATAAATCCCATCGCTCCCCACATCAAACACGCGATTGAACCGCGCCCGGTAATTCTCCAGCGCCGCATTCGCTGCCAACTCCATCAACTGCTCTTCGGAAAAATGTCGCCGCAATTCCGCATACAACTCATCGCTGATATTCGATGGAGTATCCGCCATCGCGTCCGCCATCCGCACCAAAGCCACCTCGGCTGGCAAAAAGCCCTCCATCTTTCCTTCGCGAATCGCCATGATCTCGTCGTCCGACAAGCCGTACATTCTGCCTCCGGCAGAATTGGCGTCGATTCAAAACGGACACCCAACCCGCACCGCCGTCCGCAAAGTCATGATGGCCCGCTCCCGATGCGGAACGTTAGCCTTCTGGCCCAAAAGCCACTCTCCGGCAATGTTCAACCAGAACAACCGCGGCACCCGCGCCTGGATCTTCTGCGGAGTAAGATCCCGCCCAAGCATCTTCCGAACTTTCCCAAACACCTGCCGCATAAAAAACGAAGTCCGCGCAGGATCAACCCCCTCAACTCTAGCCATGTCCGCTACTCCTTTACTAATTAGATGTCACAAGCTCGTGAAGGATGGGTCCCGAATCCGTTGTTTGATCAGGAACTTCGCTCGAACTCGCCTTTGTTCCCGTTTTGGAATTCCCCAATGGGATTTTGTGACATCCCTCACCGACAAATCCGTTTCGCTCCCGCGAGTATCGGTAGATGAACTCGCACCGCGTCTTCTTCGTTACCACCGTTACCATTCAGCGTCTTCCCATCTTCCGCCGCGAAGAAACCGCCAAGCTCCTGATCGACACGTTTGCGCACTATTGCGATGCGGGGAAATTTCTTCTGCACGAGTTCGTCATCATGCCTGATCACATGCACGCTTTGCTCACGCCAGCGGAACGGATTTCACTGGAGCGCGCGATGCAATTCATTAAGGGAGGATTTTCGTATCGGCTCCGCAAGCGTGGTCCCGTGTGGCAGGCGAGCTTTACGAACCATCGCATTCGCGATTGGGAGGACTACGAAAGGCATCGCGAATACGTACGCATGAATCCGGTGAGGGCACGTTTGGCATTAAGGCCAGAGGAGTATCCGTACTGCTCCGCATCGGGAGCGTTGCAGATGGACGAAGTCCCGCAGGGGCTGAAGCCCCGTGGTTTTGAAGGAGCTCTAAGGCGGCGCTGAAGCGCCGCTCTTCCACGGCGAGTCAACCGTAGGATCAACCGCAGACGAGCAGCCCGCTTCAAGCAGAGTTACCCGACGCGGGCTCAAACGTGGAAGAGCGCAACCGTGGTTACCTGACGCGTTTGACTCAACCGTGGAAGAGCGCAAGCATGGTTACCTGACGCATTGGACTCAACCGTGGAAGAGCGGCGCTTCAGCGCCGCGTTGCGGGCCCACCCCGACGGCCCTTTAGGGCCTGTGGTCGCTTTCGTCCCTGTCACCTTCCCGTGCAGTGCGCCTGAACCTAAACCTCGCATTGTCCACCGATCCCTCAAACAGAATTAGAAACCGCCGTCGATAGCAAGTCCGCAAGATGCTGTCCGATCGACCGTGAACTATCCAATCAACCGTAGAAGAGCGGCGCTTCAGCGCCGCGTCGGAGCATGGAGAGAATTGGGGCTTTAGCCCCTGAGGTCGTCGTCCCCGGCGACGGAGGTTTCACGAGGCCCGAGGGGTGTTAACTCAGCGCGGTCCCCGAAAAGGCCCGCTCTCTCGCGCCGACATCAACCGACGCCTCATGACGAAACCAGCGAGCATCAACCGTGGAAGAGCAGCGGCCCTTGGTCCTCGACAACCGTCGGCCCAACCGTGGAAGAGCGGCCCTTTCAGGGCCGCGTCAGGGAGCACAACAATCAGCGCCCTTTAGGGCCCGTGGTCGTCTTTTTTCGGGCCGCTCCCAATCGCGCTCTCTCAATCGACCTTCACAAGGCCGGCTTCCTTGGTGCCCTTGTTGTACACGACCGTTACGCTGTCACCCTGCTGGATTTTCCTAGGAATCACCGTGTTCTGAGTAATCTGCAAGTCTTGCGTTTCCTTATCGCTCGCCACCGCGACGTGGCTTGCGCTGGCCGCCGTAACCTTCCCTCTGATCACGCCGCAACATTTCTCGCAACCGTCTGGCACCGGATACTCGGTGCACTTGCAATTGGCACACTGATCCTGAGCCCACGCGCATCCCGCGCACAGGACGAACAGCAAAACAAAACCAATGAGCTTTTTCATTGCTCGCCTTTCTCCTCACGGCAGAACACCCACCAGATCAGGTAGCACAATAGCCAGGCTCCGATGAAGCAGAGCCCAGTCTCCATCAACGTCAACTGACGCGACATATGGTGGTTCAGTTCCACCTTGATCGCGGAAACATCGGCGTTCGAAAGAAGCTTCAATGCCAGAAAATTGCGTTGCACCTTCACTCCCATAAAAATGGACCATAGCAGAAAGCCCCATGAGGGCAGGAAGAGCAGATAAATGCTGCGCGCGACCTTCTTCGTAGGACTGATATGAGAATTGCCCAACAGCAACGCTGTTACGCCGCCGATGATCAACACCGACCATTGCGACAGCGACTGAGAAAAGGAAACAACGGAGTCAAACTCAGAAGCTCCCATCCGCATCCCTCCAAAAACCGGCGAGCATAGCACCTCCGCATTAGCGAATAACAGCACGGGTGTTCTAGTTCGGAAAATGTAACGAATGGTGGGCGTCGGCTTGGGAGTGAAGAACGTCGAAAAGGACGGCTCGAACCACAGTGGCACTCGGTCAACATTGGAGATCGGTGCTTGGCTAAAGCCGCCGCGAGTGCCGTGGAAGAGCGGCCCTTTGATGGCCGCGCTGGAGTGAGGCTCTGACAAGCCCCTTAGGGCCCGCAGTTCCCCTTTCCTTTGGGCCACCAACGTTCGCGCCGAAGCGCCAATCTGCCGCTACTCTTCGAGGAAGTAATCCGAATCGATTCTCTTAGTCTGATACATCGAAACGGGCGTTACGCCAATATCGAAGTCAATCATCAGCTTCGCGAGAAGATGTCCATCGATGAGAACCACTCTAGGCTCGATTCTCGCGACATAGTCTGCAGCTTCCCCGGAGAAGGTGCTCGTGGTTATGAAGACACCCTTCTTCGCACGTTTTCCGTGTAAGGCGCCTACGAACTTCTGAACCTCAGGACGTCCCACTGATCCCTCCCACTTTTTGGCCTGGATGTAAATAACATCCAATCCCAATCGATCCTCGTTGATGATGCCATCAATCCCTTCGTCTCCAGCTTTCCCGATTGCTTCGCCCGCTTCTTTCCGAGACCCTCCATAGCCCATCTTCAGCAGAAGTTCCACAACGAGTCTTTCGAAGAATTGAGCCGACGAACCCTTAACACGCGACAGCAGTTCCGACGCAATATTGTTTCTGAATTTTAGATAGGCAGTCTCCAGTAGTTCTTCCGGCGTCTGACCCTCGTCCTCGATTACGTGCGGTATTTCATCTGGATGGTCCTTCGGAGTCCGAAATTCCACAAATTCCGGAAAGCGTTCCAATTCTTTGATCGTGATTCGGGAAGGTGCATTTCCGAGCAGTTCCCGTCCCCGATTTGTTATCTGAAAGTGTCCGCGCCTTGTAGTCTCGAGTGCTCCCGCTTGGGAAAGATATACTTTCGCCCAAGCCACTCGATTAGTGAATGTGGCTTGTCGACCACTCGGCAGGAGCATCTTTTGTTCGTCGTCACTCAGCTTAAATATCCCGGCCAATTCTTCTCTTGCTTCTGCAAGAGAATGCTCTTTTCCATCAGAGACGAGCTCCAGGAGCGGGCGCATAATGGTTTGGAAATCTGGGATGGGCATTTCGACTCCTTCAAAGGGACTGTGTATTTTAGTTGTCCAACCGATGATTTACTCAACGACTTCTACACCCTGCAAAAGCGCAGCACGCGTCTTTGATAAAACCCTGTGAGTTTCCTTTGCTTCATTGAATCCCCAAAAGCTGAGCAAAAGAGAAACGAGGGCGAGGCAGGTGAGGGGCAGAGGACTTAGTCCCAAGAAAGCCAGCCAAACAAGGCCTATCCCTGCGCTGATCATTGCGAATGCAGTACCCAGCTCAAACTTAAGCCTGAGAACAAGAGTGCGCGCGTAGCGGCGACCGATTGGATCCGATTTGAAAGCAGTTCGAAGGTATTTCCACCAATTCTTCGTATGTTCTCCACTTGTTCGCCTATCTGCCCATCTGTCGAGTTGGACTTCCCATCTGGCACCAAAATCCTCGAACACCATTCCAGCAAAGATCGTCACAAGCAAAACGACTAGACCTGTATCCGAGTGGTTTGCTCTAACTAGGTCGCCTAATTGTGGGAAATGCCAAACAAGGGCAATGAACCACGTACTTATGCCAATTGCTCCTGGAATCAGGAGTGTCGCCAAAGGCCTGAAAACATCGTTAGTGAATGCTGAAAAGAAATTTGACATTGCTGCCCTCCAAATGCAAAAAGGGGCACGGCATCGGCCGCGCCCCCTTCACAGCTTGCGTTTACTCGACTGCCTAACTTGTTGCCTTACGGCGGCTCAAATAAACCGTGGCCCTCTTGAATCTGCTTACGAGCACCCGCTCGTGCTCCCACAGCTCATGCACCGATAGCAGCTCCCGTTCCGCGTCATGATGCTGCCGCAGAAGCTGCAGCTTGGCGCATCGCCCAGATCCACGATGCTCGACAGTGCGTCGGCCGCATGAACCGAACCCGGATTGCGCACCTCGGACTTCAGACCTCCGACCGAGGCCGCGCTCTCCACATCGGTAGTTCCTTCGGACTGAGGTCCGAGGGCCGCGGGCCGAAGTCTGAGATTCTCAAACAGCATCTGCTGCTGACCCGTCAAAAACCGCAACTGCAGCCAGCGGAAGATGTAGTCCATGATCGACTTCGCGTAACCAATATCCGGATTCCCGCTCCAGCCGCTGGGCTCGAAGCGCGTGTGCGCAAACTTCTCGCAGAACGTCTTCAGCGGCACGCCATACTGCAGCGCCAGTGAGACCGCAAGTGCGAAGCTGTCCATCAAGCCGGAAACGGTTGAACCTTCCTTCGCCATCTTGACGAAAAGTTCGCCGGGATCTCCATTCGGATAAAGCCCGACGGTGACGTATCCTTCGTGGTCTCCGACTTTGAATTTATGAGTGATCGATGCGCGCTCTTCCTGCAGTTTGTGCCGCAACGCCCGCGGAGGCGCGTTCAGATCTTCCTCTTCCACAATCACAGCCGTCGCAGCCGATTTCTCGGCGCTGGCCGTCTTCGTTCCCGCCGCACTGAGAGGCTGCGACTTCTTGCAGCCATCGCGATAAATCGCCACCGCCTTCAGCCCAAGCTTCCACGCCTGAAGATACGCGTCCATGATGTCTTCCACCGATGCATTCTCCGGAAGATTCACGGTCTTTGAGATCGCACCAGAAATAAACGGCTGCGTAGCCGCCATCATCCGCAGATGCCCGGTGTAGTGAATCGAGCGCGTACCCTTCGCCGGCTTGAACGAGCAATCAAACACAGCCAGATCGTCGTCATTAATATGAGGAGCCCCTTCAATCGTCCCCGTAGCATCGATGTAGCTGACAATCGCATCAGCCTGCTCGTGCGTATACCCAAGCTTGAACAAAGCAGTAGGCACAGTATTGTTAACGATCTTAATCATCCCCCCACCCACCAACTTCTTATACTTAACAAGCGCCAAATCCGGCTCCACCCCCGTAGTGTCGCAGTCCATCATGAAGCCTATTGTGCCGGTGGGGGCTAGCACGGTTACTTGAGAATTTCTGTAGCCGTGTTTTTCGCCGTGTTGGAGGGCTTCGTCCCAGGTTTGTTTGCTGGCCTCGTAGAGAGTGCTTGGGACATTTGATTTGTTGATGCCGTTCACGCTGGCGCGGTGCATGCGGATTACGTCTAAGAATGGTTCGCGGTTGATGTACCAGCCGGGGCAGGCGCCGCCAGGCATGACGTTGGAACCGAGATTCGTTTCGGCCAGGCTCTTCTTTGTTGGTTCGGTGGCGGGAGTCAGCGGCTCGCATTGTTCTGCGATCCGGCTCGACTGCAGATAGGCTTCGCCGCACATGATGGCGGTAACGCAGGCGGCATAGTCGCGGCCGGCGTCGCTGTCGTACGGGAGACCTGCGGCCATCAAGAGCGCGCCCAGGTTCGCGTAGCCCAGACCTAACGGACGATAGTCGTGCGAGTTCGACATGATCGCTTGCGTGGGATATCCGGCGTTGTCGACGAGGATTTCCTGTGCGGTGATCAGGACGTCGACAGCGTGGCGATACGCGTCGACGTCGAATGTTCCATTCGGCGCGAACTTCAACAGGTTCAGACTCGCGAGATTGCAGGCGCTGTCGTCGAGGAACATGTACTCGCTGCAGGGATTGCTGGCGTTGATGCGGGCCGTGTTCTTGCTGGTGTGCCAACGGTTGACAGTGGTGTCGTACTGCATGCCGGGATCGCCGCAATGCCAGGTTGCGTCAGAGATCTTGTAGAGGAGGTCCTTCGCCTTGTAGGTCTTTACCACGGAGTGGTCTTGTACCGAGCGCGTAGAGAAGTCGGTGTCGCGAACGACGGCGTACATGAAGTCATCGGTGACGCGGACGGAGTTGTTGGCATTCTGGAAGAAGATCGAGCTGTAGGCGTCGGAGTCGGGATGCGAGCCGTCGTACCCCTGAGCCACGAGAGCGTGGGCTTTGGCTTCTTCTTTCTGCTTGCATTCGATGAAGTCGACGACGTCGGGATGGTCGACGTTGAGGATGACCATCTTGGCGGCGCGACGAGTTTTACCCCCGGACTTAATGACTCCGGCGAAGGCATCGAATCCTTTCATGAAGCTGAGCGGGCCACTGGCAGTTCCGCCACCGGAGAGTGTTTCCGTAGAACCGCGCAGGGTGGAGAGATTGGTGCCGGTGCCGCTACCCCACTTGAATAGCATGCCTTCGGTCTTGGCCAGAGTGAGGATCGAATCGAGCGAATCTTTGACCGAGTTGATGAAGCAGGCAGAGCACTGAGGTTTGCGGTATCCGGTTACACCGAACTCGACCTGCTGTGTTGTTGCATTCCAGTGCCAGTTCTGGCCGTCGCTGTTAGGCTCGATGCGGTCGCACCCTACGTTGAACCAGACGGGCGAGTTGAAGGCTGCGTACTGGCGCAGGAGGATGTGGGCGAGCTCGTCGTGGAACGTAGCGGCGTCGTCGGCGGTCTTGAAGTAGCCCTGGGCATGTCCCCAATCGCGGATGGTCTCGGCCACGCGGCTAACGAGCTGGCGGACACCGGTTTCGCGCTCCGGCGTATTGATCTTGCCATGGAGATATTTGCTGGCCACGATATTGGTGGCGGTCATCGACCAGTCTTTGGGGACTTCGACCTCTTTCTGTTCGAAGATCACATTGCCTTGAGCATCAGTGATCGCGGCGGTGCGCAATTCCCATTCGATCTCGTCGGAGGGAGAGACGCCGGGCTTGGTAAAGAGGCGGCGGAAGGAGAGGCCGGGGGCTTTTTTCTTTTGGACAGTCGTCTGCGGAGCCGCCGACGGAACGGCGGTTTTGGTTTCGTTGATGGTCTTAACTTCAGGCATCAGGGGCTCTCCTCATTAGATTCTATTGGCCTTGCGGCCGATTCGGGCGTCCGGCGGGCGACGGGGAACCGGGTCGAGCGGGAATTCAGTTGTAAAGGAACGTTTCTTTCGGCCCCTTCGGGGCTTTTTACATCTCAATCGGACGACCTCGCGGCTTGCGCCGTGGGCTGCATTTTTGCGCCGCTTTGCGGCTCCCTGCGCGGGCTAGAAGCCGGAGGGGAATGAACTGGAGCAGTGAATATTTGTGGCGATCGCGGAATTCAGCTGGGGTGCGGAATTGACTCTTCTTTGGTCGTTCTTGGGGGCTGCGTCGGTATGAGCCGTGGTGGCGCCGCTCGCTTCGCGTCGCGGGACAGCCGAGGCGGCTGTCTCTACGTGGTCAAGAGACGTGGCGAAGTGGGAGCCGATGCCGGTGGCCTTCTCGGCCGAGGAGGCAATCCATTGATTCAGAGCGTTGCAAATACTGCGGCGCTGCGCTGGATCGGCGATGACAACGTAGCGGACGAAGTAACGGCCCGAGGCGAGGCGCGCGCGCATGGGATTCTGATAGGACAGCATACGATCGAGGACAAAGGCCATGTCATCGTCTTCGAAGAAATGAGTGACGGCGAGCATACGGGATGGCTCGGGGGCTAAAGCCCCGGTGTTTGGTGGCGCCAACGCGGCGCTAAAGCGCCGCTCTTCCACGGTTGGGTACGGGGCGGAGGTGCTCCCTTTTGTTTCCGTGGTTGTGGCGCTGGGCTTCGCCGTCGCTGGGACAGCCGAGGCGGCTGTCTCTACGCGAGAGATTTCTTCGGCCAGAGCGAAGACACCGGGTCTGCTGGGGACGACCAGGAGGCTGTGATGGGATTCGCAGCGGAACCAGCGCGACCATTCCAGGCGACGATAATCCACGGGACGATCGAAGCCGTGACGTGCCAACGACTCGGCAACAAGGCGCGTTAAAGTTTCCATTGCGGGCTCCTGGTTCTACTGCTTCTAAAGATCGATTGACTTAGTGCGATGCCGCTCGCTTCGCTCGCGAGACAGCCGAGGCGGCTGTCTCTACGTGAGTCGTGCTCGTCGCTGGCGGCTATTTCACGGTAGTGCTAATTTGCGTACATCATGTCGTGCATCCGGGGGAGGGTCGGAGCACGGCCACCGCACTTTTCCTGGGGCTCCCGGAGACCATGTTTCGGGTTCCGGAAGGCTGAAAATCGGCCATGGTTGAGGCCGGGCGCCGGGCTTACGGATCAAGAAGCCTGACGCCGCTGCCTGTCTTCCGGGCGGGAGTGCCGAGTCACCTCTGGCTGGACACCTTGCCGCCGGGTACCATCACTTCTTAATTCCAACCTCATTCCCGTGAGGCGGAAATTACGTGCTTGGGATTGCAAACTTACTCCTGCAGATTGTGCCTGTCAAGAGAGAAACACTATAGGTTGTATCCCTAGCAATGACGGGCTTGATGCGGGATTGGGGACGGGATTTCCACAAAAGGCAGTCGTCGGTCGTTAGTGGCCGGTCGTCCGTCGTTGGTCCAGAAGACTTGAAAACTGCGTTGTTCATACCAGGCTTAGCCTGGCTGGAGTTGTGCGAACGGATTGCGGTGTTTTGCGCACGCGTGACATCTTTTCCAAATTGGCGGTGCGCCGACGTTGGTCGTCAGTGAAATTTGTTTTGATCCTCTCGATTTGCAGAGGTTCGAAATGCAGTTCCTTCACATCCGCCCCGTCACATTCATGGTTGAGTCCTTCCGATGGGCGAGGTGCGAGTCCCATGGCGACGTAAATGTCTTCAAAGATCTGCCGTGGCGCGATGCTCAGAACTCCGTCGCAGGACTCGACGAGGTAGTCGCCTTTTCGTCCGCAATGTTGACGGCCGAGGTGATCGGTGAAGGTGAGGCTTGAGCTGAGCTGCTTGGCTTTGACTAAGAACCGCGTGCGATACGTCTTCCATTCCACCGATTTCATGGCGCGCTGTCTCTTGGTACGGCTGAAGTTCCTGATGGTTTGTCCTCAAAGCGGTTTCCCTTGGGACTCGGAATTTTTTGTGAGGGCGAAGGTGAATGTACGAGTGAAATGCTCCGGGGTCAATCCAATATTTTTGGTGCAATTGAGGAAATTCTCTGCCCCCGATTGACGCGGATCTTCACGGATGAAGAACAACATTCGAGACGAGTGGCGAATGCGCGTGATCGTGAGGCTTTTCGGCGCCGGAGTGGAGAGCGAGCGAATTTTGGTAAAGTGGGCAGCCGGAATGTCCACAGGGCTTGCACAGGAAATGCAGAAAGGCAGTTGCCGGTTGCCAGTGCTGAAGCTTCGGACTTCGGAATGGAGAGGCTATGAATCGCAAGGTTGTTTTCATTCTTTTCGCTTTACTTTGTGAAAGTGTGATGGGCTTTGGCCAGAGCGGTGCGAAAACCATCGCGCTGCGGTGCGGGTCGTTGTTTGATGGGCGCGGGGATTCTTTGAGGAAGAATGTCTTTGTTGTGATTGAGGGCGAGAAGATTAAAGAAGTCGCGTCGATCGCGCCTGCGGGAGCGGATGTCATCGATCTTTCGCGTGAGACTTGTCTGCCCGGATTGATTGACACCCATACGCACGTTTTGCTGCAGGGGGACATCACGGCGGCGGATTATGACGAGCAACTGCTCAAGCAATCGCCTGAGTATCGGACGATTCTGGCGACGGTGAATGCCCGGCGGGCTCTGGAGTACGGTTTCACTTCAATTCGTGATCTGGAGACGGAGGGAGCCGGATACGCTGATGTCGATGTGAAGAGGGCGATCAACGACGGGGTGATTCCCGGTCCGCGAATGCAGGTGGCGACACGCGCGCTCGATGTGACCGGGGCTTATCCGCTGCAAGGATATGCGCCGGCGGTGATGGTTCCGCATGGTGTGCAGGTTGTGGACGGCGCGGACAATGCACGGCAGGCAGTGCGGGAGCAGATTAGTCACGGTGCAGACTGGATCAAGGTCTACAGCGACCGGTCGTACCGGGTGCGCGAGGATGGCGTGCTCGACGATATTCCCACGTTCACGCAGGAGGAGTTGAAGGGGATCGTCGATGAAGCGCACCGCGAACGACACAGGGTTGCATCGCACGCGATGGCGTTGAATGGAGTGCACAACTCGGTGGAAGCAGGCGTGGATTCGATTGAGCATGGGAACTACATCGCGGATGAGGACTTGAAGACCATGGCGTCGCACGGGATTTTCTATGTGCCGACTATTTATGTAGGGGAGTATGTGGCCCAGGGGAGGGCGGCGGAAGGGGCTTCGGTGTGGGTGAAGATGATCCCGATCCATGAGGACACGTTTCGGCGCGCGATGAAGGCGGGAGTGAAGATTGCGTTCGGGACCGATGCGGGGGGATTTGACTGGAAGGTGAATCCGGCGAAGGAATTCGCGTCGATGGTGAAGTTTGGGATGACGCCGGCGCAGGCTTTGCGTTCCGCGACTTCCATGGCGGCGGAATTGATGGGAGTGAAGGACTTGCTGGGGACCGTGGAAGCGGGGAAGTTGGCCGACATTGTGGCCGTGCCGGGGGATCCGCTGAGCGATGTCTCTGTGATGGAGAAAGTGGATTTTGTAATGAAGGGCGGTGTGGTGGAGAAGCGAAAACAATGACCGCTGGGTGCTCTGACAACTAACAGGCTAAGAATGCTTTTCGACCACTCAGAATGTGAACGAAGCGAATGCGCTACCCTCAGGACCATGAGCGTCCTAACGCGGCGCTGAAAGCGCCGCTCTTCCACGGTGAGGTCAGTCATTTAAAAGCCCTCTCACAACATCAAACGCAGTATGCAGGGCAGACGTATGCTTTTTGCTCGCAGGAGTGCAAGGATAAGTTCGAACAGAACCCGGAGCAGTATGTGTCGCGGGTGGCCTAGGGTATCGACGCTTCGCCAAAAGCTTTAACCACTAAGGGCACGAAGGATCACGAAGGAAATCGTGATTCCTGAGTGCCCTTTTTGTTTCTGCGGCGGCGCAACGTTCCAGCGCTCGCTGCGCTCGCGGGACAGCCGAGGCGGCTGTCCCTACATGTTCCACTCGCGGTTCGCGACTCGGGGCGGAGCAATGGCTCCGCCCTACACGAGGTTAGCGATGGGCCATGGCTGGTTCTTGCGCTCCCTTTCCTGCCTTGAAGGCGGTGTAGCGCTTGTTGATTTCGTCCCAGTTCACCACGTTCCACCAGGCGGCCAGATATTCGGGACGGCGGTTGTTGTATTTCAGATAGTAGGCATGTTCCCAGACGTCGTTTCCGAAGATGGGATAGAGTCCCTGCGATAGAGGGCTGTCCTGGTTCGGTGTCGACATGATCTGCACACTGCCGTCGGACTTCCCGACGAGCCAGGCCCATCCAGAACCGAACTGCTTGGCACCGGCGTCGTTGAACTTCGTCTTGAAGTCGTTGAAGTTTCCGAACGTGTTCTGAATGGCCTCGGCGATGGGTCCGGTAGGATCGCCTCCGCCCTGGGGCTTCATGATCTTCCAGAACATGGTGTGGTTGACGTGTCCTCCGCCATTGTTGCGGACGGCGGCGCGGATGTCATCGGGAATGGTATTGAGGTCGCGGATGAGATCTTCGGCGGATTTGCCGGCGAGTTCGGGGTGTTTCTCGAGGGCGGCATTCAGGTTCTTCACATAGGCGCCGTGGTGCATGTCATGGTGCAGAGTCATGGTCTGCTTGTCGATGGTCGATTCGAGTGCGTCATACGCATACGGTAAAGGGGGTAGTTCGTGAGCCATTTCTCTTTCCTCCAGGCCTTTCAGATGACGGGAAATATGGTTTTGATGCAAGGTTCGTGGGGACATTATAGCTGGGAAAATCTTTCACCACAGGGGACACAGGGGGACGCGGGGTCAGGTCTGCGCGGATTTCACATTCGTCACTGTCCCGACATAAAGGCTTCTAATCACTAAGGGCAGTAAGGATCACGAAGGAATCCGCAGACCTTTATCAATGCTTGTCTCTGCTTGCTCCGCCTGCTGGACAGCCGAGGCGGCTGTCCCTACGTGAGTTATCTCCCCGTCCCCACGTGAGTTATTTGCGGCCCAAGAGGCGGATTCTGGAGGTGAAGGCGCGGCCCTGGCAGGCGCTGAAGGTTGGAGCCGGGTGCGAGTCGTCGATGACATTGTTGACTACGTACGGGTTGCAGCGGCCGGTGACGTTGTCGAATCCGCCGCGGACCGCGAGGTTGTAGCGCAGAAAGCTGAAGCGTTTTTCGAGTTGTATGTTCAACGAAAAGTATTCGGGGAACCGGTGGGCTCCGACGGATCCGAGGAGTTCCTGCTGATCGGTGAGTTCGTTAAAGGGGAAACCGGTGCGGGCCTCCATCGAATAGGAGACTTCGGTTTGATGAAGGATCGGCAAGCGGAGGAAAGGAAGATATCCCCAAGAGAGAAAGCGGTTCGGAGTGTCCCAGGGATAGGGGCCGGGCTGTTGCGCTCCGAGGATGGGATTGTCAATGTTGAAATCGAGCGCCTGATTGGAGCGGGCGCGGGACCGCGTGTAGGAAGCCATCAGGGAGTAAATATCGCGAAATTTGCGCCGAAAGCTGACTTGCAAGCCGTCATAGCGATCGTCGCGGGAGTTCTGGAGGAGGAAGTCTCCCTCATCGGAGCCGTGGATCGAGTCGTAGACGAATCCGCGGGTGCCGCGGCGTTCGAAGAATTCTGCTTTGAGGTAGATGGCGGCGGGGAGTTTGGTTTCAAGGCCGATGCTCCAATTAAGAAAGCGTGGAGCCTCGAGTGTCGGGGGGGTGACGGTGAAGGTGGTGGTGACGGGACCGGTCGTGGTGACACAGTCGGCGATGCAGGCAGGATCGGTGATGGAATAAAACGTGTCGTCCCGCGTGCCGGCGTAGGGGCGGGCAACGAGAAAGATTGGAGTGGCTTCGTAGATGAGGCCGATGCCGGCGGAAAGTTTTAAGTTGCCGGAATTGTCGAGGACGTAGGTTCCGGCGAAGCGGGGAGAGATTTCTGTGTGTTGCACGATGGCGTCGTGATCGAGGCGAATGCCGGGTTCCAGGAGGAGACGGTTAGTGATGGCCCAGCGATCTTCGATGTAGGCGGAAAACTCCGTATTGAACTGGTCGTGCAGTGGGGCGGCCGTGAAGGAGGAGTAGCGGGTGCAGGGGAATTGGGTGTCGTGGGTGGCGGTGAGGCAGAGATCGGCGGAGGTGAGGGTGTGGCTGTCGCTCAGATAGGAGATGGGGCGGCGCGTGAATTGCGCGTTGTAGAAGATACGGTTGATATCGATGCCGAACTTGATGTCGTGGCGTCCGAGCCATTGGCGGGGCGGGAGGTAGATGTTGGAGAGGGCTTGCCAGCGAGTGGCGATGGTTTGAGCGCCAAGGTAGAAGTTTCCGCCCGTGGTGTCGGTATTCACGAAGTAGGGCTCGGTGCCGTAAGGGATGAAGTGGGCGTTGTACTGGTTGAAGGCGAATCCGGCTTCGAAGAGGAGTCCTGAGGTGAAGTAGTGCTGGTCTTTGATGCTGGTGACGTAGGCGTTCTCGATGTCCTTGGGATTGGCGAGTTGCGGACTTCGCGGCGAGAGATAGGCGTACTGATCATTCAGGTAGTTGATCAGGAAACTGGTGGTGAGAATGTTGCGGTTGGTGACGTTGGCCTGGAGCTTGGTGAGATTACCGATGCGGAGGACATGGTCGTTGTCCTGTCCTTCGGGGAGAGCGGTGTAGACGATGTTGTCGTACTCGCCATCGAAGGCGTTATAGAACCAGATTTTGCGCTTGACGATGGGGCCGGAGAAGGTGAAGAGGGGGAGGAACTGGTTGAATCGCCATCCGTTCTTGTTCTGGATTGAAGGAATGAAGTTGGTGGCCCAGAAACGGAAGTGGTCGTCACCGATGCCGGTGTTGAGTTGAAGCAGGCCGCCGGAGCCCTTGCCGGCTTCGGCGGGCTCGCGGGAGGGTTCGACGTTGATGGAGCGGAAGGCGTCGGTGCTGACGCGAACGAGGAGTAGTCCGTTGGCGGGTTGCGTGACATTGAAACCATCGAGCAGAGTGACGGTTTGATAGGTCTGGGCTCCGGCGATGTGGGGCTGGCCGCTTTGGTCCTGGACGGCGCCGGGGATGAAGTTGATGGCGTTGCGATAGTCGTGAGCGGTGGGGAAGATCATGTTCACGATGTCAACGCCGCTCAGAGTTTCTTTTGAAGTGACCTGGGCCGGGTCGATGGCGGGTGGAGATTCGTGGACGTCGACGATCTCGCGGACTTCCTGCTGATGGGTGAGTACCACGTCGACGGTGGAGGATCCATTGATTTCGACATCTGCCTGCTCGAGGGCATAGAAGCCTTCTTTTTCGATGCGGAGGCGGTACTGGCCGGGGGGAATGGCGGGGAATGGGCAGCGCCCGTTGTGGTCGGTCTGACAACGGGTCGCAGGGGCTGGCGGAATCTCGAGAGAAACTCGGGCGGCGGGAACTGCTAGCCCGTTCTCGTCAACGACGGCAATGGTCTGAACTGTCACGATTTGAGCAGTGACGGTACAGACCAGGGCGAGAGACAAGAAGAGAGCACGCATGCATTCGGAGTAATTCTAAGTGGGATGACGGGTTGCTGGAATTGGTTATTCGTATGCGGAGAAAGGTTGGGTGAAATCGGGGAGTCTTCGGCACCGGTAGTTGAGAGGGAGGGTCCGCCGGGAAGTCAGGATTTTGTAGCGAGGTAATCGCAGACGCGGCGGATGGTGTCGCGCTGATTATCGTTGAGAGTGAGGAATTCGAATCCGTAGCGTAGACCCTGGCGGTAGCGCACAATAGCCCGGACTTTGATCGGGTAAGGAGTGAGGGGAAGAGGAATTTCAAGGGTGACGATCTCACCGGGTTCAAGGCTTCCAGTGAGAGTGGCGCCGATACCATCCTGGCCCATTTCGGTGGAGCGTCCCCAGCAAGAGCGGAATTCTCCCGCCTGGAACATTTTGACCTGCAGGCGCACATCGATGACGAAGCGAGGAAAACGACGGGTGAAAGCGGGCTTGCCGGACGCGGGGGTGCTCGAAGAGGACACCGTGCTGGAGTCTCGGGAAGCAGCGGCGGCGCGGGCTTTCTTTTCTTGATCCATGCAAATCCGGGGCTCCAGGTCGAGCCGTCTTTCACTCGTTGCTAGTTTCCGTGCAGCAGGTACCCGGGCTCGAGCGGCAACTTGCCGGCGAGCTTGACGACTGCAACACTACTGTTGATCGCATACACATCCACGACGCCAACCGCACCCGGAATGGATGCGACTTTGTTGACCAGGTCTTCATCGGACTCGACGATCATGATGGCGGGATGATTAGCCCGCCCGTGGTTGGCGGCAGAAATCAGATCCTTCACCTGGTCCTGGGGAAGTTCATAGACCTTTTCCAGAAACAATTTCATTTCCGGAGAGGAAGGCGCGCGCATGATGACCGTGACGGGCTTGCCGTCGGGCCAGCGATTCGTCTGTGCCTTGCACACTCTGACGAGTTCCGGCAACGTAATGGCGGACAACGAGTTCGACTTGTTCGAGACGAGGGCCAGATCGCGAGCCGCTGCCAGCGAGACACCGGCGGCGAGAATTATGAGAATGCCTACGGTTCGACGATAGAACACAATTGCCCCCGCAAGACAGATTCGCCCATAGAAGAGATTCTCGTGGAAAGGGGTCATCGGATCAAAGGTCACCAAAGTCACGTGTCTGGCAGAGAAAGCAAGGAGGTATCGAAGAAATCCCGAAGGGGTGGTCCGCAGAACGTTGAGGGAGCAGGTGTTAGAAGAACGTTTCGGTAGCGGGAAATCTACGGATTTTGGGGGGTTGGCAAGAGAGCCGGGATAGGGTAGGCTATGCCTTCTCTTAAGTTCAGACCTACTCATCGAGGATCATGCCCCTATGACGAATCGAGTCGCCTACGCTCCGCAAGATGTCCAGAAAATGTGCAAGCAGGCTGAGAGGGATCACGAGGCGAAGAAGTTAATGCTTCTGATGGACCGTGTGAAGCGGCAAATCGCGGAGCGAGGCGGAGAAGACTCAACGTTGGGAAAAGGTCCGACTACCGCAATGAGAGCAGATGCTGGAGTTCTTCGGCTGCCAAGCCGCTCGGTGCCGCTCGAACGATAGTTGAGAAACGCAACAGATTGTACCCGCCAATTTTTTGAGTGATATACAACCAAACTTTTCTCTTTCCACAAGTTTATTTTGATAGAATCGTTCTACTTTTTCGGGTAAGCCCCTAGTTCCGGGGCAGTGCGGGTTCCCCGATTGCCTTCCCCCAGGAGGTAGTAGATGTATCGGCCCTATGTAAGCTCCCAGCCGGACTTCCGTCCGTTGCGGGACGTCCAGTCGCAGCTTCGTGACCTGAGTCAGGATTTCGCAACGTCGTTCAATACCGGAAATTACGATCAAGCCGCAGCACTGTTCGCCCATGATGGTGTTTTGATGGCACCTCACCATGAGGGAGCCTATGGGCAGAAGTCCGTGGAGCACGTGCTGCGCAAGTTGGGTGAAGAAGGGTACTCCGACCTTCGCCTGGAAACGACGCGGGTGGATTATTCCGGCGATATGGCGATGGAACTCGGCCGGTTCTCGGTAGTAGTACGCAAGGCGGACGGCACGATGATCCCGGAGCGTGGAAAGTATGTCAGAGTGTGGCGGCGTTTGGGAGCTTGGTTGCTGATGGCGGATTGTTGGAGCCGGACTCCACTGGCGGTGAGTGAGCGTGCGGCATAACGGGGGGCTAAAGCCCCTGATCAAGCGGGGCGCATTAACGCGGCGCTGAAGCGCCGCTCTTCCACGGAAGTGGACGCTAACGTGGACCGCAGCAAAAAAGCTCATTGCTCTGGAGTCACAAACTTCTTTCACCACAGGGGTCACAGGGGAACACAGGGAAATGAAGTCGGACGAGGGTGTTACAGCGAAGAACACGAAAGGCTTGCCGGACCCGACGATCGAAGCTTCGCAGTATTGTCCTAATTGTTCTGCGAAATTGCTCGAGAGCCGGTGCAAGATGAAGTGCCCCTTGTGTGGGTTCTATTTGAGCTGCTCGGACTTTTACTGAGACGCCTTCGGTCGTTGGTCTTCGGTCGTTTGCCTTCTGTAGTTTTCAATCAACAATCAAAAATCCAACAATCATCAGTCCGCTCGTGAGACGTGGAGATCCGATTCCGTCTACAATTGCGGAGCAACTCTTAAATTTTCTGATTGAGGAGAACGTCATGCAACGGAAGGCTAGTGCAGTTTGGAAGGGTGGGCTCAAGGATGGGAAGGGCACGATGTCGGCTCCCGGCGGAGTGTTGAACAACACGCAATATTCGTTTGTTACGCGATTTGAGAATGCGCCGGGGACGAATCCCGAGGAGTTGATTGCGGCCGCTCACGCAGGGTGCTTTTCGATGGCGTTATCGGCGCAGCTGGGAACGGCAAACCTGACGCCGGAGAGTATCTCGACGAATGTCACTTTGACGATGGAGAAGCTGGATTCGGGCTGGACGATTACCTCGAGCCACATCGATGTCGTGGGGAAAGTGCCAGGTGCGGATGCGGCGACTTTCCAGAAGTACGCCGAGGCGGCGGAGAAGGGGTGCCCGGTGTCGAAGGTGCTGAACGCGAAGATCACGATGAACGCGAAGCTGGAGTAGTTGCTCGGCACAGATTTCACTGCAGAGTTCGCTGAGAACAGTTACGTAGAGAATGCTGGAAAATGTTTAACCACTAAGGACACGAAGGATCACGAAGGAAGGACAGCCAGCGCCTTCCGCTATTTCATGAGAAGACGAGTTCTCGGATTTCTGCTCATCGCCGGGTGTCTCCTGTGTTCCAGTTGCGATTTTTGCGGTAGCCGGATCGTCCGGGAGGTCCCATCGCCAAACCGTTCGAAGCGCGCTGTATTGTTTGAGCGCGACTGCGGGACCACAACCGACTTCAGCACTCAGATCTCGATACTTCCGACCGGAAAAAGGCTGGGCAATAGTGCCGGGAATATCTTTAGTGGCGATGCGGACCACGGCATCGTCGCGGTGGATTCTCACGGAGTAATGACTATCGATATCGCGTGGAAGAATGATCAGGAGGTCGAAATTACGTATCCAACGCGCGCGCGCATTTTTTTGAAGGCTCCGGAGTACCAAGGGATTCGGATTGCCTACAAAATGAATTGACGCCAGTGATAGGGATCCTTCGACTGCGTGCGCGCTGTGCGTATCGCCCATCATCGACTCCGCTCAGATCACCAATTTAGTCGCGACTGAGGACTTCCTCCTCGTTACCCTCGTACCACGTCTCCCGCTTTCAAAAATCTTGTCAAAAAACGCAGAAAAGTATTGCATCCGTGGAAAATTACCGTAATCTCACTACTGCGAACTAACTTCGCCGAAATGCCTGGAAAAACGCTGGATTCCGGGAGCCGCGAGAAGAAAAGTCTTCTTCGGAGGACGCAAGGGAGACGCGGTGGTGAGAGTGAGTCGCTTGAGGAGGCAGCCATAGAAATTGGCAACAGCTAGCCAGCAACACTGCGAAGATTCCCAACCCCTCGCCGTCGTTCCCAACCGGAAGAAATTCGTCCGCCTCACTCTTTGGCCGCTTGTGGCCGCCACCTTCTTTATGGTGTCTGGCGGAACCTATGGCACGGAAGACATCGTGCATGGCGCCGGTTACGGACGTGCCATCCTGATCCTGCTCATTACGCCGTTACTATGGAGCCTGCCGACGGCATTCATGATCGGTGAGCTATCCAGCGCGCTGCCGCACGAGGGCGGATACTACGCGTGGGTCCGACGTGCGATGGGCAACTTCTGGGGATTTCAGGAAGCCTGGCTTTCGCTGGTTGCGTCAGTTTTCGACATGGCAATCTACCCCACACTGTTTGTGGCGTACCTCACGCGGATGTTTCCGTGGTTTCAGGAAGGCAATCGCGGATGGTGGGTTGCGCTGGCCGTGGTGGTTGCCTGCGCGTTGCTTAATATCGCCGGAGTCAAAGTCGTCTCCCTGACATCGCTCTGGCTGTTCGTTGCATTGTCAGCACCCTTCGTGGCGGTTGTCCTGTTGGCTCCGTTCAAGATCGGAGCGTTAGCGAACGCGATCACCAAGCCGACGACTTCGACAGTCGACATCCTCGGCGGGTTGCTGATCTGCATGTGGAACTACATGGGGTGGGACAATGCGTCGACGATCGCAACGGAAGTGGAGCGTCCGCAACGCACCTATCCACGAGCGATGCTGGCGGCGGTGTGCATAGTTGCTGTCAGTTACATCGTCCCGTTTGCAGCGATGTGGGTGACAGGTCTCAAATCCACGGCTTGGGAGACTGGCTCGTGGGCTGACATCGCCGGATTGGTCGGCGGACCGCTGCTCCGCATTGGCGTGGTGCTCGGCGGGATGATGAGCGCGTTCGGGATGTTCAATGCGCTGGTAATGAGCTACTCGCGTCTGCCGTTGGCGATGGCACAGGACGGGATGCTGCCGGCAGTGTTTGGGAAATTGCAGAGGGAGTCGCGGGCTCCGTGGGTGTCGATCATCGCTCTTGCGATCGGATGGGCGATGTGTCTCGGGATCGGTTTTGCCCGGCTAGTTACGCTCGACATTCTGCTCTACGGAGCAAGTCTGTTCCTGGAGTTCGTAGCGCTGGCTGTTCTACGCTTCCGGGAGCCGAAGCTGGCTCGTCCCTTCAAGGTTCCGGGTGGCTTGTTCGGGGCCGTGGCAATCGGTATGCCGCCGATGCTGCTGCTAGGTTTTTCCGTAGTCCGCAGCCAGCACGAGTCGATTCTGGGAATGAGCGCGTTCACCTTCGGGATGATCTTGATTGCGGCGGGGTCTGTGCTCTACTTACTGAATCACGCTTTGAAGCCAGCAGGGTGGTCGGTTTCGCCGACCGAGAAGCCAGAGCCGGCGGCATAGATGGTTCTTTTCGTGGAAAAAGGGACCGGGAAATCCGGTCCCTTGGTCATTTTCCGAGCTTTTCTCAGAACTTGTACCCGAATCCCACCGAGATAATGGGATATACCCGAAGGAAGGATATGTCGTGATTGACTTTGGATTGCTCGGAGAGGATGTCGCCTTGAGCAATGGGGTCCGTCGCGACTGAACGGCAATTCGTTCCCGGCGACTCACAAACATTTCCCGCGAGTTGCAGGGTTGCTTTGGGAGATCCCTGGAAGGCGACTCCAAACTCGAAGGGAACGCTGAAGTGCGCGCCCTCTTTGCGCGAGACGAGATTTCCCCAACCGATCGTAATCATGGGAGCAACGTTGTTGAACTTGAGCTTTCCGGTGCCGGTGACGGGACTGGAGCTATCGCTGTAGTAATCGGCGTCGCCCAAGCTGAAGGGCTGTCCGCCGGGCACAAGAACCGTGGCGGTGATCGGATCGCTCACATAGAGCATCACGCCCGGGCTGATGTGAAAACGCTTTGCCCACGGGAAGAAGTCGTAGTGCGCTTCAAAAGTCTTGAAGTTCAGATGTCCGCTATACGAAATGCCGTCCTCATGGAACCCACGGCTGTAACTCAACATGTTGAAGCCGGCGCGAACGTTGGAATGATGGGTGACGCGCACTGCTGCCTCTCCTCCAATGCCCAAGAGGGAGATTTTCACAGCGGCGCCAACTCTGCCGGAGTCCTCGGAAGCTGCAGGAGTGCTTGCGGGATGAACGGATGAGCTCGGGCCAGAGCTGGATGTGGCGGACTGGCCAGATCCGGTCAGGCAGGTGGAGGCAAGCAGACTGCAAAGAACGAGCGTGGAGCGCACGAGCGATCTCATCGATGTGTTCCTATCTTCCTGGAGCGTCTTCTTGTTTGATGGCTTGAAGAGTCAGCTTAGCAGCTCTGGCAGGGGGACCAATGCACGAAGGGCAGAGACGAATCGCCTAAAGTAACGTTGGAGTGGAGAAGCGAAAAAGAGGACCCGAAATCCCGGGTCCTCGAATCGAAACTCGCTTGCGCCCAGCGGCACTGTGGGAAAGCATCGACTATGCGGCGGCTTTTGCCTGGTCGCGGAGCATTCTGACTTTGTCGTGCGCCTGCTGCACGCTGGCGGCCTGGCGTCGCACGATCTCGGTCAGGGTGGGGGGCAGGGTTCCAGTGAGAGCCTTGTTGTAGGTATCCTTGGCGTTGTCCTCGCCGGATTCGACGGATTCAAGGATCGTTTTATCTCCGCCGCCCAAGGCGACTTTGGCGTCGATCCAAGCGCGACGCATGGCGCCTCCGGCCGATCCCGCGACTTTCTTGTCGGGCTTGCCGAACTTCGTGAGTTCAGCCTGGAGTTCCTGCGCAAAACGCGCGCGTTCGAAACTCTGCTGGTTGAAATAGATTTTGAGATCGGGCCGTTTCACGTGCTCCGCGGCGTCCTGATATCCCTTTTGCCCGTCCCTGCTGGTCTCTATAAGGTTTTCAACTACGCTGATGGCGTGGTTCTCATCCATAAGAATTTCCTCCGTCGATTCGATGCCTTGGATGGCGGCAGGTTTGGCGGTGAATTTCTATAGCGGGGAACTCAGACGTGAACTAGGAAGAGCGCGGAGGGTTGCTCTAAAATCGGGCCAGGGAACCCATGACGAAACGCAAATCGAAAGGTGCGTACATGATCTCGGCGGTGGCCGAGATGTACGGCATTCATCCGCAGACGCTGCGTCTTTACGAGCGAGAGGGACTGCTCAAGCCTTCGCGCACGGAAGGCAACACACGGCTGTATACCGATGAAGACCTGTTGCGGCTGGAATTTATTCTGTCGCTGGCGCGCGATCTGGGCGTGAATATTGCAGGGATGGCGATCATCCTGCAAATGCGCGAGCGGATGGAAGAGATGCAGCGGCAGATCCAGGAGTTCGTGCAGTATATCCAGCAGGAGGTGTTGACGCGAGCGAATGCGGCGGCGGATCCTGCGAAGGGGGCGATCGTGCCGGTGCGGCGGCCGGTGGTGGCGCCGAGTGGGCCTTCAAGGAAGCGGTGAGTGCTTTCGCCCTTTTAACGCCGGTCATCTGTCGGCGAGACTGTCCTTTACTTTAAGTCTATGAGGATGGTTCTCATAACTGCTCCCAAACTGAGCGATCGAGTCTATTCACGCTAGGATCATCTGCGCGGTAGCGCACGGACACGCGTTGGCGAAGGTGTATCAGGTGGCGGGCCGCAGCCACTCTCCTGTTTCTGAAGAATGTTGGTGCCCAGAAAGACTCGCCGGTATAGGGCCCATCGCTGCCCACGAAGAACTTGTAAGTGACAGACAGCCGCAACGTGTCTGCGCCACGGCTGTGCCGCTGGCGCTCGACATCCACCGCTGTAGTCTCTCCGTCAACGATTGGCCAACTCCAAGTCCATAGCGTCGAGAGCGTGTCGTACAAGTCGCCGAACATAAGCAGCACAGTGTACTCCGGATTGCCAATCGCTTGCCTGGAGTCTGATCGCTGTATACATCCGGGCGAATCCCCGTCAATGTCCACTACACTCGCTGCTGTCGTACGGTCCTTCAGGCCGGCTTTGCCGGCGTTCAGGATGACATCGATATGGGGACATCGATGTTGATGAGATCGCGCTTGATGACATCGGTGTGGGCTATGATGAGTGACTCAGGATGCTTCCCTTCAAGCTGATCTACAGCGACGCTTATTTTCTTCCGATTGGGAATCATGTTTTCCCGGCGGAGAAGTATCGGCGGGTTCGGGAGCGTCTGATTTCTACTGGCGTTGCTTCGGCTGAGGATTTCCTGGAGCCGCAGGCTGCTACGGATCAGGACATTCTGCTCGTCCACAAGCCCGAATACGTGCAGAAACTGCGAAGTGGAACGCTCACGGCGCGCGAGGAAATGGAGATGGAGATTCCTTACTCGCGCGAGTTGGTCGATGCATTCTGGCTGGCGGCCGGGGGATCGATTCTGGCGGCGCGGCAGTGCCTAGTGGATCGAGTTTGCGTCAGCATTGGTGGGGGATTTCATCATGCGTTTCCGGATCACGGAGAGGGATTCTGCATGATTCATGACGTAGCGGTGGCGATCCGGCGAATGCAGCGCGATGACAAGATTCACACCGCGATGACCGTGGATTGCGATGTACATCAGGGGAATGGGACGGCGGCGATTTTTGCGGGAACGCGGACGGCTAGCGCGCTGCTGCCTTCGTCGTCGGCGTCGACGGTGGAGCAGCCGAAGAATGCACCGCGTGGGAAGATGCGCGGAGCGCACGCGGGGGACGTGTTCACGATTTCGCTGCACCAGCACAACAACTATCCGCTGTGGAAGCCGCCGTCGTCGATCGATGTCGATCTGCCGGATCGCACCGGGGATGATGATTATCTGGCGTGGCTCGATAATGCACTCAGCTCGGGGCTACGGCAGTTCGAGCCGGACCTGATGTGCTATATCGCGGGAGCGGATCCGTATCGGGAGGATCAGCTCGGTGGACTTGACCTGTCGATTGAAGGATTGAAGAAGCGGGACGAGCTTGTTTTTCGTGTGGCGCGCGCGCGGAATATTCCGGTGATGGTGACCTACGCGGGAGGCTATGCGCAGAATGTGGAAGACACGGTGACGATTCACTGCAATACGGTGATTGCGGCGAAGGAAGTCTTTCGATAACGCAAGAAGAAAAGCCCCGGACGGGTGAAATCGTCCGGGGCCTGGAAGCAAACGGAAGGATTAGTCTTCGCCCACCGCTGCGTTGAAGGCACCATTGGCGTCCAACAACGACGTACCCCAAACCACGCTGCTGGCGCTATCGGAGGAGGCTCCCCACACGACGCTGAAGCCGTTGTTGGCGCTGGCGCCCCAAACGACGGACGTGCCCCAGACCACGGAACTGCCCGAGACGTTCGCGCCCCAGACCACCGAGGAACCCCAAACGACGGACGTGCCCCAGACCACCGACGAAGGATCGATTGTGCTGTTGCCATTCGTCAGTGAGACTGTGCCGTCCGAGGAGTTGAAGACCGCGGTCGGAGAGAGCGCGGAGCCTATTGTGGCAGGAGCTTTGTCGGTGCTGGCCAGAGCCGCACCGAGGTCGACATAGCCCGCGCCAACGGTAAACAGATCGTAGTAGGAGGTGAATGTCTGGCCGGTGGTCGGGTCGGTGGCGGTGGTCGAAACCGGGAAGGACTTAGTGGCGGTCTTCATCAGGCGCGCCTTGACCTGGTCCGGTGTCAGGGTTGGGTCCTTCTCGAGCATCAGGGCAACGCCGCCCGCAACGGCGGGAGTCGCCATGCTGGTGCCGCTCAGGATGAAGTAGTCCTGGCTGGAACTGTTGCCGGCCACGTCGTTGGCAGGAAACTCACCTTCTAGTGTACTTCCCTTGGAATTCGTCGAGACCACGGTGTTGCCCGGAGCGACGATGTCAGGCTTCACCACGTGATCGAAGGTGGTGGGGCCTTTCGAGCTGTAGCTGGCGATCTGGTCGTCGGTGCGCGAGTAGGTACCCATGGCCTTCATCGCACCTACAGTCAATACCAGCGGATCGTTGCCCGGAGCCGCGACGGCGCCGTATCCATTGCTGCCGCTAACGCTGATGCGGCCGAAGTTACCTGCGGCGACTACCACGACGATGCCGGCATTCCACGCCGATTCGACGGCCTGGCAGAGAGGGTCCTGCGCGTAGCCCGTGGCGATGCCGCGTCCCAGCGACAGATTGATCACACGGATGTTGTAGGTGTTCTTGAGAGCGATCGCCTGCTGGATCGCGGCGATGACCATGCTGTCGGAGCCCGAGCCGTTGGCGTCGAGGACACGCAGGTCGATAAGGTTCACATTGGGCGCCAATCCCGAATAGCGTCCGTTGGATTTTCCGCCGTTGGCTCCGATAATGCCGGCGACGTGGGTGCCGTGTCCGTATAAGTCCCAAATTTTCTTATGATTCAGATAAGCGGTAGTGCCGGTAAAGTCCTGATGGTAGAGGACGCGCGAATAGGCGCCATTGCCCAGGTCAGAATGGGAGTCATTGACGCCGCTGTCGATGACGGCCACGCCGATTCCGGTTCCGTCGTAACCCAGGTTCCAGAACGAGCTCGCGTTGATGGTGGTGTCGGTGTAGTCGTCGAAGGCCTTGACCGGATGATCCAGGCTGACGAATGCCACATCCGGATCGTTGGCGAGATCAGCCAGTTTGCTTGCCGGAACATGGAAGGCGCGTCCATTTATCATGCCCAGGTGATGCGAGAGGAGCGCACCCATACCTTGCGCACGCAGCAGAGAAGCGGATTGGGGAGTTTGTTTGTATTGAACAATGACCCCGATCTGGCGGTTGGAGTGGACGCCCCAGCGGTTGAACTCCTGCTGAACTTCGGGCGACATCCGAGAAACCTTTTGCGTCCGGATCGTGTTGGACCGCTGTCCCTGAGCCACGCCTAAAGCCAACACCAGCATCAGGGCCACGCGCTTGCCCCAAGCAGCGCTGTGGCGTTCGTTACGGCTGGTTTTTGGTGGTTTCAAAGTCCGCCTCATAATTAGTGGGCTTTCGCCTTTTCTTCCCGCAACCGAAGGCACGACCGAGCCCGTACCCACAGAGATACGAGCACACGAGGGGCCAATCGATTCATTTAAGTTATTGATTATACGTGGCTTGTAAGTGAGCTTGAGAGGCCTCTCGCGCCATTGTGTCCCTCGGGAGCGGGCACGGGACATAGTGGCTCAGCCGAACTTCTGATCAAGGTATAATAGGCATATAAATACTATTTAAAATGAAACAATATAAATGGTATAATTATGCCTTAAGGTTGCTTCTGTAATTCTGAAGGCTTGATCGAGCTGCGATGGAACAGTCAATCCACAATCTGCAAGGGGATCTCGGGCACCGCGTACGGCAGCTTCGGCTTGCGCGCAATCTCGATCAGCGCACGATAGCGGAGAAGGCGGGAATTTCGCTGCGGGCGTTGGGCAAGCTCGAAAACGGACGCGGTTCCACGCTCGAAACGCTATTGCGCACGCTGAGTGCCCTTGACTACGTGAAGGGTATTGAGATGCTCGCGCCGCAGCCGACGATCAATCCGCTGAGGATGCTGCAAACACCGAAGCCGCCACAGCGAGTGCGGCGTCCGCGGAAACTGAAGGTACCGCGCGCGTGAAGACCACCCAGGTCATCGAGGTCCGCGCCTGGGGCGAGCGCGTGGGCGCGATCGCTCTTGATCCGCAACTCGGGTACTACGCGTTCGCCTATACGCCGGAGTGGCGGCGCGCCGGCATGGAGTTTGCGCCGCTGACCATGCCGCTCGGGGGCCCAGAGGTTTTCATTTTTCCCAGCCTTCCAGAAATCACGTATTACCACCTGCCCGGCATGCTGGCTGATGCTCTCCCTGATGCCTTCGGGAATGCGCTCATCGACGCATGGATGGCGAGGCAGGGAATCGGGCGCGAGGAAATCACGACGCTCGACCGTCTCGCATATATGGGAAAGCGCGGAGTGGGAGCTCTGGAGTTCCATCCTGAACGGGGATCTTATCGCGAGAGTTCGGCTCCGCTGGAGATGCAATCGCTTGTGGAAGAGGCCCGCAAGCTGATCGAAGGGAATCTGTCGGTGGATCACGAAGCGCAGGCTGCATTGGCCAACATTCTTCGGGTGGGGACTTCCGCCGGAGGGGCTCGCGCGAAAGCGGTGATTTCATGGAATCCGCAGACGAACGTGATGCGCAGCGGTCAATTCGATGCCGCACCCGGGTTCGAGCACTGGCTGTTAAAGTTCGACGGCGTGGGACTGGACTACGAACTCGGCACCGGCGCCGACTACGGACGCATCGAGTACGCCTACCATTTGATGGCGAAGCAGGCGGGGATAGTGATGATGCCCTGCCGACTGCTGGAAGAGAACGGACGAGCGCACTTTATGACACGCCGCTTCGACCGCGAAATCGTCGAAGGACGCACTGTCAAGCATCATGTGCAGACACTCTGCGCTATGGATCACCTCGACTTCCGGCAGCGCGGGACCCACTCGTACGCCCAGTTGTTCCTGGCCATCACACGCCTGAAACTGGAAGAGGGAGGCATTGAGCAGGCTTTCCGCCGCATGTGCTTCAACGTAATGGCACGCAACTGCGACGACCACACCAAGAACTTCAGCTTCCGTTTGAAGCGGGACGGAGAATGGGAGCTTGCACCTGCCTACGATGTCACACACGCCCACAATCCGAAAGGCCAGTGGACCTACCAGCACCTGTTGAGCGTGAACGGCAAGTTCAACGAGATCAGCCGTGCTGATCTGCTGGAAGAAGGAGGCAGATTCCAGGTGCGCCGTCCGGAAGATGTGCTGAAGGACGTTGGCGCAGCGATTGACAACTGGTCTGCTCACGCGAAACAAGCAGGGTTACAGCAAGCAGCAACGGAGCGAGTCGCGGGTGACTTCCACCTATTCTAGTCCTGCCGAGAACGCGGGGAATTTATCGCTTTCGCCATTATTCTGTGCCGTTTCCGCGCGGAATTCCTGGCCTATCTCGTGACGCGCACTCCGCTGCCGTAGCACGCCAACCGTCTTGCGGCCCAGATCAAACAGCGCGTAAACGCAGTTGGCACGGAACAGATCGCTGCGCACGGTCAGGATCTCCTTCCGCAAATAACGATAGGCCCACGAACCATCCTTGGAGGGTTTCTCTCCGGCACCGGCCTCGCCGGAATCCGAGGCGCAAGGCTTCACGCGAATGATCTCAAGGGATCCATTGGTTCGAAAGTATTCTCCGGTAGCGTTCTTGACGACGTGCTCCATCTCTGGGCGGTGCAGCAGCCCAACAGAGTCGACGCAACCTGCGATCGCCAGATCCCGGACGATGGCCTCTTGCTCCTCGTCGAGGTCTTCTGAGACGTGGTGGATGAAGCCGTGATGCCGTACCGAGAGGGTTGCGCCGGTCTCACGGACGGCTGCACTCGCCCACAAGGGGAGTCCCTCCCAAGTATTCTCGAGCGCCCATATACGCAGATGGTTCCTCTTTTCGTGGCTCTGAAATACGTCCTCCAGCGTCAAATCGGCCTTGTGGCCGTTCATCAACTGAGTGGACATAGGCGCGTTGGCGTAGCTGCTCTTCGAGAGATACGAATAGAAGCCACGCATCACGGTGCTAGTCGAAGTTGCCTTGCTGGAGTGCCAGCCCGCGGTCTTGAAAGCTTGTTCTAAATCCTCCCGCGAACCGGCGAACACGATGTTCACAACATCAGCTTCCTTGCCCTTTTTGGTCTGGGTGCGCTCCGGCAGGCCAGCGAGATTGTGAACCAGTTCGTCATTCACATCGAAGGCAGGAATCTGCTGGACAGCGGGTAGATCGCTGGGCAGGTTTGCCGCCTCCACAAGTTCTATCTGCATGTCAGCACCGGGCTCCAGATGGATCTCGGGGTCGGGGAAGATGGGAAACAGCATCTTGTATCCAAGAAGGTAGGGATCAGGGTAGAGGTGTACCGAGGGGAGATATTTCAAGCGGCTGCTGATCATGCCCTGCGGCGTGTCGGTACTACGGATGCCGTGGATGACGCCGTTCCGAACCGTTTCGCGCGCGTTATCGACCAGCTTGACGCGCCCCTTGATTTCGATGGGGCTGCCTTCATCCGGAGATATGCGGGAAAATCCAATCTCGAGCGAAGCTGTTTCGTGCCAAAGGCCCAGGCCAACGCGATGGACCGATAACACCGTTCCTTCAATGGGGGTTTTCGTGGGAAAGATCGCAGCGTTGTTGCACTCGGGGGATTCCAGCAGGAACCCTTTGACGGGCGTTCCGGGCTTGGCTTTGAATGATGTAACCGGAGCGCTCAATCGTACCCAGAACAGGCTGCCAGCCGCCAGTTGGTCGCAAGCTGTGGCCCATGTCGGAGAAATGTACAGTGCTAGAAACAGCAGAATTCCCGCCTGGAGTCTTACACCTCTCGACATCAATCGCGCTCCCTGAGCTTTGCGCGCTCGGACTGAACGGAATAGGGTCGACCTTTTTGGAATAAGTATTCCTGTACGGGTTCAGCCGAGAACCCATTTCTGCGTTGGGACGGAATACCCCCCATCAAGAGGGTGCCATTGGCGGTGAGTTTTGTAAAACTGTAAAAAGTAACATGTGTATCGCACAGATTCGAGCTCGGCCAGTTCGTGTGGAGGATGACGTGCGTCGCAAATCGTGGGGGGCCGACTCTGACCGGGAGGGGATCTGGCATCGCTGTTAAAATAGCCAATTACGCCTATGTTTGAGAATCTTCAGGAAAAACTCCAACGAGCCTTCAAAACCCTTCGCGGGCAGGCGACGCTGACCGAGGAGAACATTGATGAGGCGCTGCGCGAAATCCGCATGGCCTTGCTTGAGGCCGACGTCAACTTCAAGGTCGTCAAGCAACTGATCGATCAGATCAAGGCGAAGGCGGTCGGGCAGGAAGTGATGACAGCGCTCTCCCCGGGGGAGCAGGTGATCAAGATCCTGCGGGACGAACTGGTCGAAGTGCTGGGTAAAGACACCGCGAAGGTGAAGTTCGCCTCGCAACCGCCAACGGTCGTGCTGATGGCCGGGCTGCAAGGTTCCGGCAAAACGACCACGTCGGGCAAGCTGGCGAACTGGCTGAAGCAGGGTGGACATCGTCCGCTGCTGGTTTCGGTTGACGTGTACCGTCCCGCGGCGCGCGAACAGTTGAAGGTGGTGGCGCAGGCGGTGAAGAGCCACCTCTATGAAGGGCAGGTGACCGAGGCCAATACGGCGACGGTGGAACGCCTGGTGAAGGAAGCGCGCCGGGAAGCGGTGGTGACTGGATGCGATGTGCTGATCGTGGATACTGCCGGGCGGTTGCACATCGATGACGAGTTGATGGACGAGATGCAGTCGCTGAAGAAGCTGCTGAATCCGTCGGAGATTCTGTTCGTTGCGGATGCGATGACGGGACAGGATGCGGTCCGCTCGGCGGAGGAGTTCCATAAGAAGCTCTCGCTGACAGGGGTTGTGCTGACCAAGATGGATGGCGATGCACGCGGAGGTGCGGCGCTGTCAATCCGGCAGGTGACGGGCCAGCCGATCAAATTCATCGGCATCGGCGAAAAGTATGATGCGCTGGAGCCGTTCCACCCCGACCGCATTGTGTCGCGGATTCTGGGAATGGGCGACATTCTGTCGCTGATCGAGCGCGCCGAGAAGCAGATCGACAAGAAGAAGGCGGAAGAGTTGGCGACGAAGGCTTTGTCGGGCGACGGCTTTTCGCTGGAGGACTTCCGCGATCAGTTGCGCTCAGTGAAGAAGATGGGATCGATGAAGAGCCTGATGGGCATGCTGCCGTCGATTGGTCCGTTCTCAGGCTTGCAGAAGGCGGCCGACAATGTGGATGAGAAGCAGATCGATCGTGTGGAAGCCATCATCAACTCGATGACGATGCATGAGCGCAATCATCATGAGGTGATCAACGGCAGCCGGCGTAAACGGATTGCGCGCGGGTCTGGGACGACGATCCAGGAAGTGAACAACCTGCTGCGGCAGTATGCGCAGATGAAGAAAATGTTTAAGCAGATGGGGAAGCCGAGCTTTGCAAGAAGGCTGGCTGGGATGAAGATGCCGGGCATGTAGGAGAGCAGGCGTCAGGGGTCAGCGAGTCGGGCGGCAGGGGTCAGGCGGCAGGGGTCAGCGATTCTCGATAGAATCGAAGCGCGCCATGTACGGACTATTCCGTTTAGTGATCTACTTTTTCCGGGCTACCCGGGCTTGGCTCAATGCTCTTCGCAGTGAGAAATGGCCGACAGCAGAAGCAACCGTCACCGCGGATCCGTATCCAGTGGGACTTGAAACGCTCAGTGGTTTTACCGTAGACGTTCCTTACACTTATCGTTTCCAGGGTGAGCTCTTTACAGGTCTGCATGAAGAGCCTTCGTTCGACGGTGTAGGTGCTGAGTTCATGCGACGCTTCGTAGAAGGTCGGCGCTTCGTGGTACGCGTCAACCCGGCAGAGCCTGAAGTCTCGATTATGCGAGACCGGGACCAAACCTAGGACATCCAGGAAGTCCTTGAACGAAGCGACGAACCACAAAGTCACAGCGTTGTTGTGCAAAAGTGAACGGGGCAAATCCTCGATATTATGAAGTGGCGTTCCCTCGAAGAATCCGGCCCGTCAACTGACCTTCGGCCTCTCCGCGAGATTTATGCGGAGCGCAAGGAGTTGATCGCGAAATATGTACCTGCGGCTACGCAGGATGTGCATGCGCAGGCGGTCGCGGAACTCAAGCAGAAGAATCTGGCGGCTAACATTCTTCCAGTTGGCGTGAAGGCTCCTGAGTTCGAGTTACAGGATCACGATGGCAGGCTGGTGCGGTCGGCGGATCTGCTGGCCAAGGGACGGATCGTGGTCTGTTTCATCCGTGGGCGGTGGTGTCCATTCTGCGTGGGGCAGATGGAAGCAATGAACCTGATTGTTCCGCAGATTGCGCAGGCGGGAGCCGTGCTGGTGGCGATTTCCCCGCAAACTGTGAAGCAGTCTTATTTCATGCACGACCAGCACAAGCTGGGATTCCCGCTGCTTTGTGATGCCGGGAACAATGTGGCGCGGCAATTCGGGCTGACGTATCGGGTGCCGGCGGCGCAGGAGGGCGTTTACCGGCGCGCTTTCGTGAATCTTCCGTTCACGAACGGTGATCAGAGTTGGGAGTTGCCGATTCCGGCGACTTATATTATCGACCGCGACGGCACGATTGTTTACGCGTCGGCGAATGAAGACTATACGGAGCGGCCGGAACCAGCGGCGTTGGTTAGTTTGCTGCGGTCTTTGCCGTGAGTTTATCCCGTCTACAGCATCGACACCGCATTCTGTCGTACGGTCCCTCGCGCCGGCTTTGCCGCCGCTCAGGATGACATCGTAAGACCTTGCACCGCGATACACTAATTCCTCATGCATACGATCTATGGCATTAACTCGGTTAGCGAGGCGCTTAAGGCACGCGGGCGGGCGTTCGAGTGGGTTGGAATGGCGAAGGAGCGGCATGATCTGCGGCTGCAGCGGTTGATTGAAGAGTGCCGGAAGATCGGGATCCCGGTGCGGTTCTTGCAGCGGGTTGAGCTTGATCGCATGGCCGGGAATGCGGCGCATCAGGGAGTGGTGGCTGTCACTTCGGCGAAGCAATACAACGATCTCGAGGATGTGATCGCGTCCAAGCGTGGGAAGTATTCGCTGATTGTCGTGCTCGATGGAGTGGAGGATCCGCACAACCTGGGAGCGATTCTTCGGACGGCGGATGCGGCGGGCGCGAACGGAATTGTTATACCCGAACGGCGGGCTGCTGCGGTTACCGGCACAGTAACCAAGGCTTCGGCTGGGGCGAGTGAGCATCTGCCGATCGCGAAGGTCACGAATATCTCGCGCACAGTGGAAGAGCTCAAAGAGCACAGTGTGTGGACGGTGGGGCTGGACGAACGCGCTACGCAGACTTATGACAAGCTCGATTACGAAATGGACTGCGCGTTGGTGCTGGGCGGCGAAGGCAAGGGTCTGCACGATCTGGTGAAGCGCAAGTGTGACTTTCTGGTGTCGATCCCGATGCTGGGGAAGGTGCCGTCGTTGAACGTGTCGGTTGCGGCGGCGGTGGTTCTGTATGAGATCGTGAGGCAACGCCGCGCGAAGCAGGACCCATCGGAAAGAGAATGAGGTTGGTTCTTAAACTACTGTTCTTCTTCGGTCTCCTCTGCGGTGCTGTATCTTCTTTCTCGCTCGATCGCGAGGCCTTCTCGATCACGAAGTACGATCTCAATCTACAGATCGAACCCGAGCAGCACCGACTGGGGGCGCGCGGGAAAATTACGCTGCGGAATGACACTGGCACGCCGCAGAAGATTGCCGTGCTGCAGGTATCGTCGTCGCTGGATTGGCGGTCGATCCGGGCCGGGGATAAGGCGTTGCAGTTTGTGACGCAACCGTTGACGTCGGATATTGACCATACGGGCGGCCTCTCGGAAGCGATTGTGACCTTGCCGCAGGAGGTGGCGCCTCATGCCACGATCGAGCTTGATATTGCGTATGAAGGAATCATCGTGCTGGACGCGACCCGGTTGACGCGTATCGGTACGCCGGAGGATGTCGCGAAGAACTCGGATTGGGATCGGATCGACGAAAACTTCACCGGATTGCGCGGTGCCGGCTACGTGGCGTGGTATCCGATCGCCACAGATGTGGCGAATCTCTCGGAAGGGGACGATCTGTACGAGGTCCTTTCTCGCTGGAAGCGCCGCGAAGCGGGGTCGTCAATGCGTCTGCAGGGCGATATCTCGGCGTCAAGTGAAGCGAGTGACGCCGAGGTTCTGTTCAGCGGGATGAACTGCGACGCGGATGATTCGCAGGGTGCCAAGAGACCGCGCGGCACCGCGGACTGCACGCGTGCGAGATCCCGCCTGGATCCGCCGGCTCTATTGATTGGGGATTACCGGCGGGTCGAGAGGTCGAGCATCGAAGTGCGCTACCTGGCTGGTCACGAGGCCGCGGCTGGCCGAGTGGCCGACGCGACGGAGAGTGCGCTTTCGATTATCACGGACTGGTTTGGACCAATCGAGCACAGGGCACAGACAGCGGACCTTCCTGATACGGGTGCTGCTGCTTTCGAAAGCGGCTCTCTTCTTCTTGTTCCTCTATCGAGTGCCAATCTGAACTCGGCTGGTCTGGCGGCCGCGCACCAGCTGGCGCATGCTTCGCTCGTCTCCTTGCGGCCGTGGATTGAAGAGGGTCTGGCGCATTTTGCGCAGGCTTTGTATCTGGAACGACAGAGTGGACGTCAGGCGGCGCTCGACTACATGGGGGTGCACCGCTCGGCGCTTACTACGGTTGAAGCTTCGGACGCTGCCGTGGGAGATGAGACGAAGCGTTCGCTGGTCAATACCGTCAACGAGGAACTTTACCGCAGCAAGGCGATGTGTGTGTGGTGGATGCTGCGCGACATGATCGGGGATGCTGCGCTCAAGAAGGCAATCGCTTCCTACCAACCCGAAGAGGACAAGGATCCTGCTTACATGCAGCACCTGATCGCCGCGCAAACGCAGCGCGATCTTGGATGGTTCTTTGATGACTGGGTTTATCACGACCGCGGCTTGCCGGAGTTCAAGGTGGAGTCCGCCTACGCCTCCAAGATTCCGACTAAGGGGTTCATGCTCACGATTACACTGGAGAATCTCGGCACGGCAGGCGCCGAAGTTCCGGTCGACGTCAGATTCGCCAGCGGAGAGTTAAGAAAGAGGATCGAGGTGCGTGCGAAGGGGAAGGCGACCGTGCGCATCGAAACCCCCGCCGCGCCGCAGGAGATTCGCGTCAACGACGGCAGCGTGCCCGAGTCCGAGACTACGAACAACGTCTTTAAGATCGAGTTACCGAAGAACTAATTGCTGCCGGGCAGGGCTTTCATTGTTGCCGAAGTTTCCGGACCGACTTCATTCAACGAGCAACACAGCTCATCTCCTCCGTGATAATTTGTTCGTTCCCTGGGAGGCAATTCTTGGCCTACATCCAATTCCTTGGCGCGGCTGGCACGGTGACTGGCTCGAAGCATCTCATCAATACAGGCGATCTCACCGGAAGGACCGGCCTTCAAGTCCTGATCGACTGCGGACTGTTTCAGGGTCCGAAAGACTGGCGGGAAAAGAACTGGCGCGATACGCCCGTTCCCGCCAAGGAGATTGACGCGGTTATTTTGACGCACGCGCATCTGGATCACTGCGGGTGGATTCCGCGACTGGTGAAGGAAGGTTTCCGCGGGCCGATCCATGCGACGCCGCCGACCATCGATCTGTGCGGCATCATCCTGCCTGATTCCGGTCACCTGCAGGAGGAAGACGCGCGGTTCTACAACAAGGTCAAGAAGTCGAAACACGATCCTGCCCTGCCGCTCTATACGTTCGACGAAGCCGAGAGTTCGTTGCAGTACTTCAAGCCCGTGCCCGTCGGCGAGACGGTGAAGCTGTCGTCAGAAATCAGCTTTCGCTTTGTTCGCGCCGCGCACATTCTGGGGTCCTGCATGGCCGAGGTCTCGCTGACCACGAATGGCCGAAGCCGGCGCTTGCTCTTCACCGGAGATATTGGCCGCGTGCATGATTATAAGATTGCTCCAGGAAAGGTCGTCCACTCTGGACCGCAGGAGGGCGAGACAGCCGACCTGGTTGTGATGGAGTCGACGTATGGCAATCGTGTTCATCCGAAGGAAGATCCGCTGCCTGAACTCGCCGGACTCATCACGGCGGCGGCGAGGCGCGGCGGCAGCGTAATCGTTCCGGCGTTTGCCATCGAGCGCACACAAAAATTTGTATTCATCGTGAAACATCTCATCGAATCCGGGCAGATTCCGCGCATGCCCGTTTTCTGCGACAGCCCGATGGCGATCAAGGCGGTGGAGATCTTCCTGAAGCACGATGACGAGTACAGCGATGAGACGCGCGAGATGATCCGGAAGTACGGGTCACCACTCGAGTGGCCGGGATTCACTTTCGCATCAACACCTGAAGAATCAAAGAAGATCAACGCTGCCATGATGCCGTCGGTCATTATCTCTTCAAGTGGCATGGCGACCGGCGGTCGCATCCTGCATCACCTCGCGCAGAGGCTTCCCGACCCGAGAAACCTGGTGCTGTTTATCGGATTCCAGGCGCCGGGAACGCGCGGGTTCATGATCAAGAGCAAGTCCGATGAGGTGAAGATCTTCGGCGACTACGTGCCGATCCGAGCGCAGGTCGCGGCGCTCGAACAATTCAGCGATCATGCCGATCCGCCGGAGTTGCTGCAGTGGCTGCGCACTTTCAAGAACGCGCCTTCCACTACGTACCTTGTCCACGGCGAACCGAATGCTTCAGGCCAATTGCGTGCGCTGATGGAGAAGGAACTCGGTTGGAATGTGCAGGTGGCTCAGTATCAGGAGAAAGTGGACGTGACCTAAATTCTTTAACCCCCGAAAATTCGTTAACCACGAAGGACACTAAGGTACACGAAGGGATTCCCATCATTTCTTCGTGTGTTTCCGTATCCTTGGTAGTCAATGTTTCTCGGCCGAACTGAAACGCACCAACGCTTCCAGCTTCCCCTCGGCTGCTCCCGAGTCGATCGACTTTGCCGCTAAGGGTATTGCTTTCGCGATATGTTCGGCACGGCCTGCAGCTACCAGCGCTGCCGCTGCGTTGAGCAACACAACGTCCCTCCGGGGAGACTTCTCACCTCCCAACACCGCGCGAATGATGGCTGCATTTTCCAAGGCGTCGCCGCCGGAGATTTCCTGGAGCGGCGCGCGCTTCATGCCGAATTCTTCCGGATCCACTTCATACGATCGTACTGATCCTTCACGCGCTTCGGCCACCCGCGTAACTCCGGTGATGGTGATCTCATCCAGTCCGTCGTGCCCATGCACAACAAGCGCGCGGCGCAATCCCAACATGCTCAGGGCCTCTGCGAGCTTCTCAACCAGTTCCAGCGAGTAGACTCCGACGACCTGGCCATTGGCGCGCGCTGGATTGGTCAGCGGTCCCAGGAGATTGAACATGGTGCGCATGCGGAGTTCGCGGCGGACTCCCTGCACCTGCTTCATCGCAGGATGGAGATTGGGGGCATAGAGAAAGCAGATGCCGATTTCCCGCAGGCACCGGGCAGAGGTTTCCGGAGAGAGCTGAATATTGATGCCCAGCGCTTCGACTACATCGGCCGATCCGCATTTCGAGCTGATGCTGCGGTTGCCGTGCTTGGCGACACGCACTCCGGCACCTGCCGTTACCAGAGCCGTGGCTGTCGAAATGTTAAATGTTCCGCTGGCATCGCCGCCGGTACCGCTGGTGTCGATCAGGGAATCCGCCGACTCGTCGATCAGAGCGTCGCGGCCAGTGCCGCTGACGGCGAGGGCCTCGGGAGTGGTGCGATCAATCGGGAGCGGCGCCGCCGCGGCGCGAATCGCCTCGGCGAAGCCTACGATCTCCTCGACGGTCTCGCCTTTCATGCGCAGGGCGATCAGCAGGGCAGCAATCTGAGCATCCGTACATTTTCCGGAGAGGACCTCGGCCATCACGTCGCAAGCTTCGGCGCGGGTCAGAGACTCGCTGTGATTTGCCAGGCGGTGCAGGGCGTCGAGGATCATGATTTGTGGGATTAGCCTAGCATCTTGGGAGATTCGCGGCACCCTCGCGACTTCCGCCAAAGGGTTGAGCCACAGAGGCTACTTCAAAAGCTCTCACCACAGGGGTCACAGAGGTTCACGGAGTCAGCTTGTTACCTGAGTTCCGGGTTGTCTCTTGCGGAAATAATCCCGCCAATCTTCCGGCAGCGCAGGACTTGTCAACGCCTTGTTCAGCAGTTCCTGATTGTACTTATCATCCACAAACAAACGGTTCATGTCTGCGATCGTGATGTCGAGTGGCGCTCGGCTCAGGAACTCAAACGAATCCCCCGCTTGCACGGTCCCTTCCTGCTCCACCGAGAAGTAGAATCCGCTCCGCCCGCTGACCAGAAATCGCTGAAGGATGTCGTTACGGTGAAATTTAACGGCTAGTTTGTAGCAGGGAATTCGGGGCTGACGGACCGTGATAGTCGCGGATCCGATCTGCAGGCGATCTCCGATGTGAAGTTCGTTTTCAAATAGACCTTCGGTGGTGAAGTTTTCTCCAAACATCCCCCAGGGAAGATTCGCGCCGAGCAACTCGGCATTCCAGAACTCGTAGTGCTCCGACGGATACCCGTAGACCGCTTTGAACGGGCCTCCATGTACGGTGAGATCGGCCTGACGATCGCCATCCAGGTTCAGCGTGCGCAACATGACCGGTCCGGAAACCGGTTGTTTGAAAATTCCGGTATTAAACGTCTCACCCTTGTACATGGCAAGCCGGGGTCGCGCCACGTTCAGTGATAAGAGCTTCATACTGCCTCACAAGCGGACGAGTCGGTCGTGCGAAGTTGGATGTTCATTTCACCACAAAGGGAGCAATATTTGAGGATTCTCTTTGCTGTCTGCGGTAAAAGGGGCTTTGTCAGTTTGGGAAATGTGCGTGTGTTGATGCAACGAGAAAATGTCGTATTAACTGCAACGAGACTCTGTCACCCCTTGTCGTTTAAGTAACGGCCGCCAGAGCGGGGCGGCCGGAGAGGTTGTAGATG
>Ga0335085_10002067_pt1 | contig 39041 bp, 33 predicted proteins | sample Lox_Sample_45_FD_206712 | JGI IMG/M metagenome (GOLD analysis project Ga0335085, IMG submission 206712) | Soil microbial communities from Loxahatchee National Wildlife Refuge, Florida, United States - Lox_Sample_4.5 | ecosystem: Environmental > Terrestrial > Soil > Wetlands | place: USA...
GTGTGATCAGTGTCAAGACCAGCAGAATCGTCCACGGCGTGGAGTCTGACGGATGCAGCTTTGCATTCAGATCTGGAAGTAACGGCACACTCGCCGGAGCCGCATCCGCCAGCGACGTCGCCCAGTTCACGGCCATTCCTATCCCGCTTCCGGTCCATCCGCCCATCCACGCCGTCACCATGAGACCCTCGATTGCCGCGTCAACCCGCTCCGCATCGAACCGCGCACTCTTCTCTGTTCCGCTTTGTTCCCTCTGCATTTCTCGTCGAGCGGATAAAACGCGGGCCCTCCTTCGGCAGACGTGGCAACCAGAATCCTTTTCCCCTCGGCCTCGACCAGCGCCAGAGATTGGCGGGGAGCCAGTGCGATCCGCTCGACGAGCGCCAGCCGCGGCTCAGCCTTCTGCCGGCTGTGAAGTCTCGCCATCAGCCACCCCGCAATTCCGCTCACTGTCTCCGCCCCTCCACTGGTTTTGCTTAGGTCTCTGATCTCTGTTCTCAATTCCCTATTGCCCATTGCCTGATCTCAATTCCCTGTCTCTCTCACTCCAGGCGCGTCACACGCACTGCCAACTGCGTCTCGATCACTTCAAACTCCGTCCACGCCAACGTCACATCTCCCCCAGCCAGTGGCAGGTCGTTGCCGTGGTTCCATCGCGACTCGATCACCGTTCCCGGCTCGAGCGCCAGCAGATTGCGCACGCGGAACTCACGCACCGGCACGGTCACGTCCAACTCAACTGGCAATCGCGCCACCAGGGGCCCGTACCCCGGCTCACTCACGACTTCTCCCGGCATTTGCGGCGATGGAACGAGCGCGGCACCCGCGTTTGCCAGCGACGTTGCTTCTACACCCGATCGAGCGCCCCCGGAAACCGCACCTCCGCCGGCCGTCCCGAAACCCGTACTTCCCGGCGCCCCGACCGCGTTCGCACCCGCTGGAACTGCTTGTGAGGAGGCCATCGCGCAAAAGAACCCTGCAGCACCCGGGCCAGAGGAAGATTGAAAAGATTGGAATGGTTTAAGGATTGCGCCGCCTGCTTCTCATGGCGAGCGGCTCGTGCCACGATACGCGCTACCCGCGTCGGTTCACGCCATGACTGCACCAGCGCCCCTGCGCTCCATTCACTTCGCTGTTACACTTAAAGCTGGAAATACTTGCGGCTTTTCATCCCGCTCCGAGTTGGATCTGCCGCCTTCCGAGGTCGAAAACCATGCCTGAATCCACAGAAAAGAACGGTTTTACCGGTACCAGCCTACGCCTTAAAATCGGCCTGGCCGAGATGCTCAAGGGCGGCGTCATCATGGACGTCATGTCCGTTGAGCAGGCGCGCATCGCGGAAGAAGCCGGTGCGACTTCCGTCATGGCTCTCGAGCGCGTTCCCGCCATGATCCGCGCCGAAGGCGGCGTAGCCCGTATGGCGCGCCCCTCGCTCATCAAGCAAATCATTCAGGCAGTCTCGATTCCGGTCATGGCCAAGGCCCGCATCGGCCACACAGCGGAGGCACAAATTCTTCAAGAGTTGGGCGTTGATTATATTGACGAGAGCGAAGTGCTCACGCCTGCCGACGAGGCGCACCACATCGACAAGCACGCCTTCACCACGCCTTTCGTCTGCGGCGCGCGAAATCTAGGCGAGGCTCTCCGCCGCATTGCCGAAGGCGCGGCCATGATCCGCACCAAAGGCGAAGCCGGCACCGGCGATGTGGTTCACGCCGTGCAGCACATGCGCACCATCACCCGCGAGATGCGCACGCTAACCATCCTCAGCGAACAGGAGCTTTACACCGCCGCCAAGGAACATCAGGCGCCCTACGAACTCGTCCGCATGGTCGCAAAAACCGGCAAGCTTCCCGTGCCCAACTTCTCCGCCGGCGGCATTGCAACGCCCGCCGACGCCGCACTCATGATGCAACTCGGCGCTGAGGCCATCTTTGTCGGCTCAGGAATCTTCATGAAGGAACGCGCCACGCCGCTCGACGTCGAAAACTCGCCCAAGGAGCGCGAAGAAGCCGTCTCCCGCGCCAAGGCCATCGTCGTCGCAACCACGCATTGGAACGACCCCAAGATTCTCGCCGAGGTCGCCGAACAGGTAACAGGCACCATGAAGGGCCTCGCCGCCGCCGCACTCGAAGAGTCGCAGCTCTTACAAACTCGCGGCTGGTGAGCCGCCTGCGGTGCGGGCGTCTGTCGCTGTATGCTCGCGCGGGCATTGTGGCTGTCCGTTCTCAAGCTGAACATGTTCGCCGTGCCGCAGATGCCTTGGTTTTGACTCGCAAGGCTTCGCGATTTCAGCGATTACCGCGCCTAACCTTTCGGTGCATTTCGGGAGCGCCCTTCAATCGCTTCACTTTTTCCATCGCAAACCGCGCAAACATCCCAAAGCACATAGGTTGAACGGACCATCGGCCCGCGAAGGCCAAATTTCTTTTCTCAAATCCTCAGCCCACTCTTCCGATTTTCGGTGCGTCCAACCAAAAGGTGAGGTAAATTCATCCTCACAGGGTCGCCCATGCCCACCATCTTCACTCCCATCCCGTCCGACGTTGAGCGCAAAGCTCCCGGCACCGGCGGCAAGCCTCCCGTCGATCGCCGACCCACCGGCGGAGGCGGCGGCGGAGGGGACGACGATTGGCGCAGTCCCCGTCGCGGCCCGCGAGAGAGTCTCAACCGCACCCGCGCCTTCGTCTTCTGCGCCCTCGCCGGCGACATGATGTTCTTCGTCGCTCTGGTCGCCGTTTTTTACGCGCGCCAAATGGCCACGCACATGGACCCGCGGACCATGCAGCAGATCGGCGACTGGCATCCTGTCCTCATTCCACGGGTCCTCTACTTCAACACCGCGATTCTCGTCCTCAGCACCCTTACCATGGAGTTCGCGCGGCGCCACATTTTTCGCGAATTCGATGTTCTAGAGGAGTGGCTTGGCCTCGGCCGCCCTGCTCTGCGCCGCACCGTGCCCTGGCTCGGCGCCACTCTCGCCCTCGGCCTCATGTTCCTCGCTGGACAGGTCATCGCCTGGCGTCAGCTCACCGCCGAAGGATTCGCATTCGATCGCTGGGCCACTCCGGCCAGTTACTTCTTCTACGTCATCACGGGCCTGCACGCCGCCCACCTGCTTTTCGGCGTCTTTGCGCTCATCTTCTGCCTCATCGCGCTCTCCCATCTCAAGCGGGTCGAATCCCGCCAGATCGCCGTCGACGCCACCGCCTGGTTCTGGCATACCATGGGCCTTGCCTGGCTCATCCTTTTCGCAGTCCTCGTCCTCGGACAATAAGCCAGCGATCCGCTTTCACGTTCCTGCTAACCTCCCCCTCCCATTCGTGAATTGGCCGATCGATAGCCGGGTCGCGTTCCAATTTGGTCGATTGACATCGCCGATGGAGTTCGAAGAAGCTATCCTGACGGTACCAACTGCTTCGGCCTGCGAGGGTTCCGGACACAGCAGGAAGCAACCTCGCCCTAACGAAAGGAAGGAAGATGCGTACAGTGTGCGCCCGCTCTTCTCTCAACCTCATCCGAATCGCTGTCATCTCTGTGCCTTTTGTCCTGATGTTTCCGGCGCTCACGCAGGCGCAGGCGCCGTCTACTCCGGCACCGCATGAGGAACCAGTTCCTGCCGCATCCGCAACGCCCGATTCTTCCGCCACACCAACGATCAACACCAATGTCGACGAGGTTTCTCTCGATTTGACGGTTCGCACCAAACACAATAAGCCGGTTCTCGACCTCCAGCCCACGCAACTCGCGCTCAGCGACGATGGGTCGCCCGTTCAGCTCTCGTCCCTTCGTCTTGTCGCCAGCGCCTCCGGATCGGAGCACCTGATCACCCTGGTCTTCGATCGCCTGGACCCGGGCCCCGCCAAGAACGCGCGCAAAATTGCGGAGAAAATCCTCGAAGCCATTCCCGATAAGGGCTACTCCCTCGCTGTCCTTCAGGTCAACGGCCGACTTCGGCTGCTTCAGCCCTTCACCCAGGATCGCCGCCTTGTGGATGCCGCGATCGTGGATGCGACGCCCGCTTCGCCTGCTGCGCCCACGCCGGAACTCACCAAAGCGGAAAAAACCTTGATCGCGTCAGTCCAGAGTGACGCATTGAGTTTCGACTCTGCCGGCCGCGCGGAGGGAAAACTGCTCCTCTCAGCCCTTGACCAGTCGCAGCGACTCCTTGATGGCCAGCACAGCTATCCTTCCCTGGCAGCGCTTCAGGCACTGGTTCTCAGCGATCGGCTCCTGACCGGCCGCAAGTTCATCTTCTATTTCTCCAAAGGAACCCTCTCGAATTCCGACTCCCGCGACTTGGTCCACTCCATTGTCGGCTTGGCCAATCGCGCCGGCGTCACCATCTGCGCCGTGGATACCGGAGCCATCATCAATGAGCAGATGGACTCCGCCATGCGGGCCAGCATGGCCAGATCGGCGCTCGGCGCAACTTACGCGGGCAACGTCGGCAACGCTTCCGGCTCAGCGGGCGCCTCTGCGGGCAAAGCTCCTGGCGGCGTCACCTCCGGCGCGTTAGGCCAGTACGTTTCCGGACAAAGCATGTTTGGATTCGAGTATGGCGAGGTAGGCAACGATGAGAGCCCGCTTACCCCTCTGGCATCCGGCACCGACGGTATGTATATCGGGACCACCGGCATCTCCAAGAATCAGTTGCGGCATCTCCACGACGACCTCACATCCTGGTACCAGGCCTCTTGGGTGCCTCCAATTAAGAACTATGACGGTCAGTTTCGTCCGATCGAGGTCCGCCCCCTGCGCAAGGGCCTCGTGATCCACTCACGCTCAGGCTACTTTGCCGTGCCGCCCACCGAGGCCTCAGGAATCCGTCCCTTTGAAGTGCCGCTCCTGAACCTTCTCGCGGGGTCCGCGCTTCCGGCAGACTTAGGATTCCACGCTGGAATTCTGCATCTCGGAGAGCTGCCCGACGGAAACGCCAGCGAACTCGTTGTCCAGGTTCCCGTATCGCAACTCGAAATCCACGAAGATGCCAACACCCACATCTCGTCAGTGCACGCCGCCGTCGTCGCCGTCATCAAGGACAGCAAAGGCACCGTCCTGGCGAGGTTCGGCCAGGATTTCCCCGTGCACGAGACTCCCGAGATGTTTCATCTCAATTCCGGCCAGACCATCGCGCTCGAGCGACATTTCTCCGCCGATCCCGGCACCTACACGCTTGAAACCGCCGTCATGGATCGCGTCGCCAACAAGGCCGGCGCACAACGCACCACCTTTACCATTGCGCCGCCGTCGCACGGTCCTGCTCTCAGTGACGTGGCTATTGTGGAAAGCGTCGAGCCCGTTCCGCAAGAGGATGAGGCTTTTGAGCCGATGCGCATCGGCGATGGCCGCATCGTCCCCAACCTCGCTCCCGAACTCCCAGGCGACACACGGTCGGTCTCAATCTTCTTCCTCGTCCATCCTGTGGGCGGCAGCCGAAACCAGCCCACACTGCGCATGCAGATGTTCCGCAACGGCCAGATGCTGGCCGAGATGCCGATCGAGCTTAAGAATGTCTCCGGCACCGGCGCTGTGATTCCTTATCTCGACAGCATCCGCAGCAGCGACTTCCCACCAGGCGAATACGAAGTTAAAGCTCTTCTCAGCCAGGACGGCATCGCCGCATCGAGTTCTGCCTCTTTTCGCGTCGCAGGCGTCACAGCCTCGAACTCGCCCAATCCCTCCCTTGCCTCCGGTAACTCCCCCAGCCTCGACGCAATGGATCCCCACACGGTCTCCGAGGCCTCCACCGCCAATAGTCGGTTCGTGATTTCCAGCCCGGAAAATCCCATCCCGCCCCCCTCTGACGCCGAGATCAAGGGGATGATCGAAGGGGCTCGCCAGCGCGCCCTTGGCTGGGCCGCCTCGCTGGTGAATTTTTCCTGCTTCGAAATTACCCGGCACTCCATCGGTTCCGGAGATGAAGACGGCTGGAAACTCAAGGACACCCTCGTTGAGCAGATGCGCTTCGTCGATCAGAAAGAATCTCGCACCACAATCTTTCTCGACGGCGTCCGCAGCAGCATCGGACCAGACCAGCTCTTGTTTACGCATAGCGCCGGCGAATTCGGCGCCATGTTTCACCTCGTCTTCGATCCCTCCGCCAAAGCCGATTTCAAATGGAAGCAGGCTGACTTCCTCGACGGCCAGCCCGTCCAGGTGTTCTCCTTCAGTATCGCGCGCGCCAACTCCCAGTTCGAACTCGGCGAACATGAGGGCTACGATCAACCCGTCGGCTTTCACGGCCTGCTCTTTATCGATCCCGCAACGCACAGCGTTCGCCGCATCAGCATTGATGCCGACGATATTCCCTCTACAATCCCGATCCGCGCGTGCAGCATGTCGGTCGATTACTCATGGGTTGCCATGCAGGATCACGACTTCCTGCTGCCGGTGCGTGGAGCGGTCAGCATGCAGCAGGCCAAGAAACGACCCGTTCTCAACGAGTTCGAGTTCCTCAATTACCACCGCTACGGTTCGCAGGCTCACGTTCTCACAGACGACGATCTGAAAGGTGTCTCGAACCACTAATGCCCTTTATCGCGCGAACGCGCCACCGGAGCAAAAGACGCGCCTGCAAACGGCAATGAGCTGGACGTGAAGAAGCGGAGCGGAGGTTATTGAATAAGGCTTGCGAAGCGCGCTATTCCAGGCCCACCAGCTTTTTGAATTCCGGTTCGTCATGCACGCTGTCGAGGTCCGGATCCTTGCGCATCCAGTCCAGGTTGCCGTATCCGTTGGCAACAGCACGCTTCAGCATTTCCAGCGTCTCGGGCTTCCGCTTCATAATGCCGTAAGTGCAGGCGGCGTTGTAGAGGATGCCGGCTTCATTGGGCCGCAGAGCCACTGCCGTCTGCAGTTGGCGAACGCTCTCCTCTTCGTTCCCAAAGAGAGCCTGCATAGCCCCCAGCAGAATCCGCGCACGCACATCCTCTGGGACCCTTTCCAGCTGCTGTTGCAGGACTGCGATCAGTTTTTCACGATACTGCGCCGCTTCCTTTTTCAGGCCGAGCCGCTCGAGGGAGTTGATGTACGGCATGTAAGTGTTGTAATCGTCGCCGTTCGCGTCAATGGCCTGCTGCACCAGGGCAACAGCCTGCTCATGGCGGCCTGAGGCAAAGTAGGCGCGCCCGAGAATGTTCCAGGAGCCTTCGCAGTCTCGCTTGCGCTCGATGGCCCGCTGGGCAAGCAGCGAAGCTTCCTCATACTTTTTCTGGACGTAGGCGATGCGGGCGCGCGCGACCAGGACCTCGGGCAAATCCGGGGCTAGAGCTGAGGCGCGGTCGCAGGCCGCCAGCCCGCGCTCGATCCAGTGGATAACCTGCTCGCGCATCTCGAAGATCATGGCGCAAACATGGCCGATGGCCGCATGCGCCTGTGCGAAATTGGGGTCGAGCTGTATGGCTTGCTCGAACATCTGGAAAGCGTAGTCCAGGTTTTCGCGCCGCAAGTAATTTCGGCCGCGCAGGTAAAAATCGTAGGCCTGCGCATCCTCCGTGGGACGAACCGCGATGGTCTTCTCTTCCTGCGGCGTCATGGTAATGCGCAGGGCCTGCGCGATGCTGCGCGCAATCTCCTCCTGAATGGCGAAGACGTCTTCCAGTTGGCGGTCGTAGCGCTCGGCCCACACGGAATGGCGGGTGGAGGCTTCCACCAGCTGCGCAGTAATGCGCACGCGATTGCCAGAGCGGCGGATCGAGCCCTCCAGGACGTAGGCGGCTCCCAGTTGCTGGCTCACCTGCTGCGCGGTCACGGGCTTGTCGCGGAAAGCAAGCATCTCCGAACGGGGGTAAATATCGAGCTGCCCAATTTTGGAAATCTCGGTAACGATGTCTTCGGTGATGCCGTCGCGGAAGTACTCGTCCTCCTTCGAACCGCTCTGGTTCTCGAAGTAGAGCACAGCGACGGATTTGTGCTTAATGGGCGCCGCAGTTGCAGTGGGTCCCGAACCGCTTCTTTGGGCGGTCGCACTTTTTCCGGAGCTCAGATCGCGGGACAGGCGCTTCAAATCGGCCCTCAACTCGGCCGCCGTCTGGCAACGCAGATCGCGATCCTTTTCGAGCAGCTTGTCGAGGATCTTATCGAAGGCGAGCGGCAACTGAGGGTTGGCCTCACTGGCAGGCCGCGGCGTGCCGTGAAGGATGCCGTCGAAGATGACCGCCGAGGTGGTGCCGGTAAAAGGAAGCTCACCCGTGGCCATCTCGTACAGCACGACGCCCAGGGAAAAAAGGTCGGAACGGTGGTCGAGTTCTTCGCCACGTGCCTGCTCCAGAGACATGTATGCGATGGTGCCCATGGCACTGCCCGGGCTGGTCAGTTCCAGCGCGGTCAGGACGGAGCCCCCGCCGCCGGCAATGGCGCCGACCGTCTCGGCGTTTTCGCGCACTACGGCGGTGAGCTTGGCGAGTCCGAAGTCGAGAATCTTGGCAGGCCCGCGATCGACCAGAAAAATGTTGGCGGGCTTGATGTCCCGGTGAACAATGCCCTTGGCGTGCGCCGCATCAAGACCGCTGGCAATCTGAATGCCGATCTCGAGCAATTCTGCTAACTCGATGCGCCGCTCGGCGATGCGGCGCTTGAGAGTCTTGCCTTCCAGCAGCTCCATCGCGATGAACGAACGGCCCTCAAATTCGCCGATGTCGTAAATCGTGCAGATGTTTGGGTGGTTGAGTGACGATGCCGAGCGCGCCTCGCGGTGAAAGCGCTCGATGGCCGCGGGATTGTTCGCCGTCTCCTCGGGGAGAAATTTGAGCGCGACGCTGCGCCCCAGGCGCGTGTCGCGGGCACGATACACCACACCCATTCCGCCGCTGCCCAGGGGTTCCAGGCTGCTGTAGTGGGAGACCGTACGTCCACTCATGGAGTCTGATTCAGGCATTGGGGCCAGAATCCGAGCATATCACTGGAAATCAGGCCCGAGCGAACCGTATCTGGGGAAAACTATGTCCTGTTACTCAAACTCCTGTCCGTGACTTCGCTCTTGCGCAGCTCGGCAAACCTGAAGCCGCGGCACCAGACCCTTGATGAATTGAAAATCGCCGGCTCAAATCCAGTTGATACCTGGCACGACCAGACGCCTTTCGCGGAACAGTGCTACACAGACTCCTACCACTTCCGCATCCAAAAGCGTACCAGCCTCGCTTTCGATTTGCTGCAGGGCAAACTCCAGCCCACGCGCCCGCCGGTACGGGCGATCAGATGCCATCGCATCCACCATATCTGCCACCGCCAGCACCTTTGATTCGAGCTGAATCTGCTCCCCCTTCAGACCGAGCGGGTAACCGGAACCATCGAGCCGCTCGTGATGTTGCCGCACCATATCGGCAACCGGCCAGGAAAACGGTACGCCCTTCAAGATGGAGTAGCCGGTCTCCGGATGCACTTTTACCAGCTCGAACTCCGCCGCATTGAGCCGCCCAGGTTTGCTCAGAATCTCCGCCGGAATGGCGATCTTTCCTATGTCGTGGACCATGGCCCCAAGTCGCATCCCCAGCAATCTTTCCTCGTCCCAACCCATCTCTTTGCCAATGGCGACGCAGATATCCGCCACCCTGCTCTCATGACCTGAAGTGTACGAATCGCGTGCCTCCATTGCCGTCACCATGGCACCCACAGTTGCAGCGAGAACCTCTGACAACTGCTTTTCAGTAGCCTCAAGCTTCTCCCGCTCTGCCTCCAAAAGCTGTTGTTGCCTCAGGGCCTCCACCCCATGGACGATCTGCTGGCCCAGTCGCTGAAACACTTGCACGGGCTCGGCACTGAAAGCTCCAGATTCCGCGGAGAAGACGACCAGCGCCCCTCTCCAGCCCCCTTTGATGACCAGCGGAATGCCTACAACAGACCGAACACCGGACTTTCTTGTGCGTTCACGCCATCGCGCAAAGCTCGGTTCCGTCTCAAAATCGTTGACAATATGGACTTGATTTGTCCGCACGCAAACGCCCGACGGCCCCTGCCCATCGGGGTCATCTTGCGACCACGTCAAGCGCAGCCCCTCTACATAACTCGCGGCGCTGCCGGACCGGGCCTTGAACCGGATCAGTTGTTCAGGACCCTCATCTGCGATGCCCACATACGCCAGGATATATGCGGATTCCTTCGTTATGGCGTCGCAGATCGACTGCAGAAGGCTCTGCTCAGAATGAGCCCGGCCCAGGGCCAGGGCCGCGCTGGAAAACGCCGAAAGCGCCCAGTTCTGCGCGGCAAGCCGGTTCTCGTAGTTATGCTGTTCGGTAATGTCGCGAAACTCGGAGATGGTCACGACGCGGCCATCCAGCTCGACCGCCCCCGATGTCGAAATGCAGATCGGAAGGCGGATGCCATCCTTCCGTTGCAAATGAAACCCCGTATAGCGTCCTGGGTGATACGCCGTTTCTCTCAGGTCGTGGATCACTCGCTCCCGCTCATCTTCAGGAGCAAGCATCGTCAGGTGAACTCCGAGTAGCTCTATGCGCGAATAACCAGACAGCTTCTCCACGGCAGGGTTCACATCGACGATCGTGCAAGTTCCCAGGTCAATCGCCACCTTGCCATCCTGCGCGTAATCCCACGCAAGGCCATACATCCCTTTTCGATGAACCCGGGGAGCATCCGTCGGCCTGCTCGTTCGAACTAGCCCTCGCGGCATACGCAGATCGTTTCGCCAAACCGGAGATGGGACCCATCCCGAAGAGGCGGCGTTGACGTGCTGAAGAGTTTTCGTTTGGGAATGCTTGCGTTCTGCCGATGAATCCATAATTGACATCGCGGCCCTCTAGACATCCCGGAACTGTAGATTATGAAGATCCAACATCACCAGCCACTGCGCACAGCTGAAACCTCACCACACCATCCAGCCTGTGGAAATCTGGTCCCCAATTTACAAATCCTTCCACTCTCCCGCAGATAGGGATGTGATCTAGATCACCCACAAATGCGCTTGTCTCCTGGCCAAAGAAGGCTCTCCGATTGCTCTCGCTAACTTGCTTCAGCTTGCCCAACCGACCACGATCGGGTGACCCAGATCACATCCTGAGAATCAAAGCAGGGCAATACTTCCTTTACGCGCGCCACCTGACCTCGCCAAGGCAGGACGAAACCGGAAAAGTTTGCCGGGGCGGCGCGCAATATTCTGAACTAGTTTTTGGGCCCTTTATGGTTTCGAGTATCCAGGCTTTGCGCGTTGAAAACCTTGAGGCGAGACTGGGCCTCCAGCAGTTTGTATGCACATCTCTCGAACTTCAACTCGAATTTGCCCAAACCGCCGAGGAAAAAAGAATCCTGGCTCTCCGCCGGACTCAGGCGCTGAAGGAATGGAATGTCTCCCAGTTCGCACTGGAACTCCTGAAGAGAGGAGCGGAATAGGCCTCGTGGAATCCACAATCCAAAAAATGAAGATTCAATCCCTCAAGGCCCAACTGGCCGTGAGCCGCAAGACCTGCTCCTCCCTGGCCAGCGAGCTCAAGGCTTCAACCTTGACCGATGCCCAGAAGGCTGCGATCGCCCACCATTGGTACAAGGCGCTCAAGGACTGCCACAACCTGCAGTTTGTGATTGAACTGTTGGAGCAGCAGAGCGCGGATTCTGAAGTCAGCCTCGCGTAGGCAACCCCCAACCATCTCTTTTAGAATCAATACTTTCTTCTTAGAGATATCGAAAATAGACGCGCACTTACGCTAGATTGATTCGACGTAACTTCTTTCGAATCAACAAGCCAATCGCCGAATGCAACCTGTGCGTTAATATTCCGTAACTCTGTCACTCCATTTACCTTGCTCACACTTCAACCCTTCGCCGTCGGCGCTCGGCGGCACACGAGTTAAGACTCGCGATTCACACACCGCGGCCCCTTGACCTTGACCCAGCGTCAGGCCCCACTATGATTCCAGAGCCATGAGCTACCGCATCGGCGAATTCGCGAAACTGGCCGGAGTGACCGTCCGAGCCTTGCACCACTACGATCGCATCGGTTTGCTCAAGCCGCAGCGCGGAACTGCCGGGTTTCGCTTCTATCGCATGGAAGACCTGGAACGGCTGGAACAGATTGCCGCGCTGAAGTTTCTGGGGATTCCACTCAAAGAGATCAAGCTGCTGCTGAAGCACGGACCGTTCACGCTAGCCGGCTCGCTCGAAATGCAGCGTGAAGCACTAGCCGAAAAGCGAAGGCTGATCGATCGCGCCATGGTTGCTATTGAAGCGGCCGAGAAAGTGATTCGATCGGGCCAAACAACCGACGCGTCCATTCTGCGAAAGATTATTGAGGTGATCGACATGCAGCCACAAGAGAATTTCATGCGAAAGTATTACACCGAGCAAGCGTGGCTCGATAAGGAGCGTATCGCTCGCGAGCGGCCCCCGGAGGAATTCAAGAAAAATGTGACGGCTCTGCGTAAAGTCTTCCGCGAAATCGAAGCGGAGATCGATCTCGATCCCGCGAGCGAACGCGCCCAGGACCTCACGAAGCAGTGGTTGCAACTGGCCGAATACGCGCATGGCGGCAACGAGGCAGTGAGGGAGGGCAATACACAGGCGTGGAACGATTATCTGAACTGGCCGCCGGAGAACCAGGACGGTCTTCTCGCCGCCTTCGATCTCGATCCCAAAACGAGAGCTGCCTCCCTGCTGCGCTTCGAGGCGGTCACAAAATTTCTGGGACGCGCCGTGAGCCACAAGATCCGTTTGAATATGCCGAGCGTTCGATCGCTCTATGGCCTCGATCAGCCATCGGTTGAATAATGGGATTGAGTTTTTCGGCGAGCGGGTGCTTCACAGCAACGACGGTCAAAGGCTTGAGGATGGGAATCAGGAAACGCTGAAGCCGCCAGCAGCCGCACGAAGAAGCTAGAGGCTGGAAGCTAGGAGCTAGAAGCTGACTTTCGCAGCATCGCGCGCCAGCGTTCACCGATGCTTGGAACTTCGGGACAGGCAAAATAAACTTGCCGGTTCGCTGCGATCAATAGTTGCACCGCTTCAACCTGCGCATCGTGCGCGCTCAAAGATCCGCCCGCGTGCACGAACTCGTCGCTCAGGTATTCAATGGCGTGGCCCAGAATCTCCAGAGCGCGCCCCGCTTCGGGCGCAATGCGCCTGCGGTGTGCGTGGCCCAGGTTTACGAGCGGAACGGGAAGAGCAGCCGGAACCGGAAAATTACTCAGCGCTGAACAGGAGCCCATGCATCAATCCTCAACCCGGTTCTTCGGCCCAGACCGTTGGATGGGACAGATGACTGAAGTGTTGTCCCAAAACAGTGCACATACAGTTATGCCGGATCGTTGCGGGAAAACCAGTGACGAAGCTCACTTGAGGCTGGTTAGCGATCACACCGCTATTGCGTAGATGCTCCAGTCCCTCACTTGTGAACAATCCTCCCCCGATTCCCCGCTCACCAACGCCTTCATCCAAAGCGCCAAAAAGCGCATCTTGATCGAGCGACTCGCCTCGCCTTGACGCAAGCAGCCTGAAAACCTAATCTCAAGTTAGGTTTTCTTTCTGCCGAAGCGGAGTTTTTCGGCAATTGAATCGGTTTTTTACACAATTCATTCAGGCTGGGCGATGAATCCAACCCCGTATTTCTGGCAGTATCTCCCTCTGCTGATGCAGGTTCTGGCCGCCATTCTCCTTGGAGTGGTCATGGTAACCGCCTCGTGGTTCGTCGGCCGCCATCGCAACACCAGGATCAAGCTCGACGCCTACGAATGCGGCATTCAGGCCGTAGGCGATGCGCGCGGTCGATTCAGCGTCCGCTTCTACCTGGTCGCGGTTCTGTTCATCCTTTTCGATGTGGAAATGGTCTTCATGATGCCCTGGGCCGTCATCTATCGCCAGCTTCCGCAGATCACCGGCTCGCGCCTCTTCGGCTTTTGGGAGATGCTCGTCTATCTCGGCTTTGTAGCTGTTGGCCTCTACTACATTGCGCGCAAAGGCATCTTGAACTGGAGCCGCGACAAAGCGGATCTCTAATGAAGTGAATTGAGAACATTGATCAGCGGCTCATCGGGAAGCAATTCTTGAGAAGATAAGGCGGGCTCCAGAGGATGACGAAACAACCAGCGACACTTGCCGGCAAGCAGGCCGTAATCGAAGGCTTGCCGAACCATCCCGCCGTCAAGGCGCTGGAAGAGTGGAATTCGCAGGCCTTCCTCGATGCGCGTTTCGACTTCGGCGAGCTGACGCTGACGGTTGAGGCATCGGAGATTTGCGGGGCCTGCACTGCTGTCCAGGCCGCCGGCTACAACTTCTTTGAGGATATGACCGCGGTCGACTGGTTCCCTGCTTCGCCGCGCTTCCAATTGAGCTACCACATTCTGTCGCACGCCCTGAAGGAGCGCATCCGATTGCGCGCGATGATCGACGAGCCCGATCCTTCGATCGATTCCATCACTCCCGTCTGGCCCGGCGCAAACTATTACGAGCGCGAAGTCTTCGACCTGTTCGGCATTCGATTCGCCGGCCACCCGGACCTGCGCCGCATCATGATGCCAGACGACTGGAAGGGTCACCCGCTGCGCAAGGACTACCCGGTGGAGGGCTACCGCTGATGAGTTCCAACCCCGGCGCCCCCGTCATCGAACTGCCCGCCTCCGAGAGCACCGACGAGCGGCGCATGGTCCTGAACATGGGCCCGCAGCACCCTGCCACGCACGGCGTGTTGCGCCTGGTCGTCGAACTTGATGGCGAAGTGATCGTCAGCGTCCGGCCCGAGATCGGCTACCTCCACACCGGAATTGAGAAGACCTGCGAGGCCAAGTTTTACCAGCAAGTCGTGCCCCTCACTGATCGCATCAACTACCTCGATCCGCTCTCGAATAATCTCTGCTACTGCCTTGCCGTCGAGAAGCTTCTCGGCCTCGAAATTCCCGAGCGCGCGCAGTGGATTCGCGTTCTGCTTACCGAACTAAGCCGCCTGAATTCGCATCTGATCTGGCTCGGTACGCACGCCATGGACATCGGGGCGTTGACCGTGTTCCTCTACACGTTCCGCGAGCGCGAAGAGATTCTGCGGCTGTTTGAGGCGGTTGCGGGTCAGCGGATGATGACCAGCTACTTCCGCATCGGCGGCCTTTCCATGGAGCCGCCGCTCGACTGGCTGGACCGCGTGCAGCAATTCATTTCGATGTTCCCCGAGAAAATCGACGAGTATTCAAACTTGCTCACCGGCAATCCGATCTTCATGAACCGCTTGAAGGGTGTTGGCTATCTTTCTCCAGAAGATGCAATTGCGCTTGGCGTAACGGGCCCTCCGTTGCGGGCTTCGGGGGTCGATATCGACCTGCGTCGCGACATGCCCTACTCCAGCTACGAGAAGTTCCAATTCAAGGTCCCAGTCTCTACGGTTGGCGATACGTGGGCACGGTACGAAGTGCGTCTTGTAGAGATGCGCGAAAGCACCAAGATCGTTCAGCAGGCTCTCGACGGTATGCCGGGCGGCCCCGTCAAAGCCAACGCCCCAAAGATCGTGCTCCCCGATCGCGAAAAGATGAAGACGGAGATGGAAGCACTCATCCATCACTTCAAAATCGTGACCGAGGGCTTCAATGTTCCCGCAGGCGAGGTGTATCAGGGCATGGAATGCGGCCATGGCCAAATGGGCTACTACGTCGTCTCTGACGGCACCGCCAAGCCGTACCGCGTGCACATGCGCTATCCATCTTTCGCTACGCTGCAGGCCGTCGAAACCATGTGCAAAGGCCGCCTGATCGCTGACCTTGTCGCCGTCGTCGGCTCTATCGACATCGTGCTGGGGGAGATTGACCGTTGACCTCCGCACCTGCTCATTCATTGGAAGCCCTCTGGGCAGAGCTCTGGACTTCGCTGGCTTCCCTGCTCCGCAGCTACACCGCGGCGCATGGATTGCACCAGAAGCGCGAGGCTTCCGTTGAGCTGACAGGGGAAGAAATTACCGTCAGCCATGGCGAAAAATGGCTGCGTCTCATCCGCAGTCACGCAATTCTTACCTGGACGCGAGAGAATGGAAGTATGGGAACGTTGGAGCTGACCGAATCCGGAACCCTGCGCAGCGCCACCCATGAAGAAGCCATGGACCTGGCCGCCGAGCAATGGGCGCGAGAGATCATGTTGGAGTCGCCGCGATGAGCCCCAGAAACCCTCAAGCCGAGCCGGCCTCCGTCTTCTCGCCTGCACTGGCCGCGCGATTCGACGCGCTCGTCGAGAAATATCCCGTCAAGCGCTCCGCGCTCATTCCTATGCTGCTCTATGCGCAGGACGAAGTCGGCCATCTCTCCGATGAGGTCGTCGCGGAAGTCGCCCGCCGCATAGGAATCACCGAGCTTGAAGTGCGCAACGTCGCCACGTACTACTCCATGCTTCGCTTCAAGCCCGCAGGCGAGTTCAACATTCAGGTCTGCACCAACATCAGTTGCATGTTGCGCGGCGCATATGAAGTGTACGAGCGCTTCCGCGAAGAACTCGGCGTCGGCCCGGATGGCGTGACCGCCGACGGTCTCTTCTCGCTTGAAGAAGTTGAGTGCATCGGCGCCTGTTGCTGGGCTCCCGCCATTCAGGTCAACTACGAATTTCACGACGAGCTCAAGCCCGATCTGGTTCCTGGCATCGTGAACGCCTACCGGAGTCGACTCCAAAACAAGGAAAAAGATGCCTAGGCTCGTCTCCCATCCCGATGAAGTCAAGATCATCTCGCGCCGCTTCGGCATGGGAGCCACCAATATTGATCGCTATATCGAGTTGGGCGGTTATGAAGCCGTCAAGAAGTGCATCGAGCAGGGTTCAGACTGGATCGTCAATGAGATGAAGGCCAGCGGCCTGCGTGGCCGCGGCGGAGCGGGTTTCTCGACGGGCATGAAGTGGTCCTTCGTCCCCAAGCAGGCCGCCAAGTCCAAATACATTCTCGTGAATGGCGACGAGAGCGAGCCTGGCACCTGCAAGGATCACCTCCTCTTCCTCCACGATCCCCACTCCATCATCGAAGGCACTATCATTGCTGGCCTCGCAGTCGGCGCGAAGATGGGCTTCATTTACCTGCGCGGCGAGTATCGCTATCTCCTCGATATCATGGAACGCGCCGTCGCAGATGCCTACGATCGCGGCTTTCTCGGCAAGAACATTTTCGGAACTGAATGCGAATTCCAGATCGTCACGCAGACCGGCGCTGGCGCTTACGAAGTCGGCGAAGAGTCCGCGCTCATGGAGTCGCTCGAAGGCAAGCGCGGCGTGCCACGCATCAAGCCGCCCTTCCCCGCCGTCGTCGGCCTCTACGGCGGTCCTACCGTCATTAATAATGCAGAGACCATCGCGACTGTACCCCATGTCATCCAGATGGGCGCGGCGGCCTACGCAGCCGTAGGCACCACGCGCAATGGCGGCACGCGCCTCTTTTGCATCAGCGGCCACGTAGAGCGCCCCGGTGTTTACGAACTGCCCATGGGCTACAACCTCAAAAAGATGATCTACGAAGTGGCAGGCGGCATTCGCGGCAACCGCAAATTGAAAGCCGTCGTTCCAGGCGGATCGTCGACCCCGGTTCTGCTTCCCGAAGAGATTGAGAGTCTTGGCATGGACTTCGACCAGGTGGGCAAGGCGGGCTCGATGCTCGGGTCAGGCGGAGTGGTCGTGATCGACGACCAGACCTGCATGGTTGAGTTCGCGCTGCGCACCATCAGTTTCTATGCACACGAAAGCTGCGGTTGGTGCATTCCCTGCCGCGAAGGAACCGACTGGCTCAAGAAATCGCTCACGCGTTTCCACGCCGGATTCGGCGAAGCCAAAGACATCGACAGCATTCAGTACCTCGCAGAAAACATGTTGGGCCGCACCTTCTGCCCGCTCGGCGACGCAGCCGCCATGCCGACCATCGCTTTCGTCAAGAAGTTTCGCAAGGAGTTTGAAGATCACTTGAACGGCAGGCCTTGCCCTTATGCAAAAGAAGGCGTGCCGCAACTGACCGTCGTATAACAGGTAGCCAGATTTCCGAAAGGCCCGATCCAAGACCGGAAAAAGATGCCCGACGTAACCTTCACAGTCGACGGAAAGAAGCTAACCGCACCTGCGGGAACGCTGCTCATTGACGCCTGCCGCAAAGCGGGCATCGAGATTCCGGCTTTCTGCTACTATCCGGGCCTCTCGCTTCAGGCCGCCTGTCGCATGTGTGTCGTGCGCCAGGAAAAAGTTCCCAAGCTGCAAACGGCCTGCACGACCACAGTTGCCGAAGGCCAGGTCTTCACCACCGAGTCGCCCGAGATCGCGCAGGCGCGCAAGGCTACCATCGAATTGCTCCTCGGCAATCACCCGCTCGACTGCCCCGTGTGCGACGCGGGCGGCGAGTGCGAGTTGCAGGACATGACCTTCAAATATGGCGCGGGAGAAAGTCAGTTCGTCGAGGTCAAGCACCATCGCGACGAGCAGCAGTGGTCGCCCGCTGTCTTCTACGATCGGCCGCGCTGCATCCTCTGCTACCGCTGCATCCGCATGTGTGGCGAAGGCATGGACGTGTGGGCGCTCGGCATCCACAATCGCGGCGCGGACTCCGTCATCGTTCCCAATGACAACCATCAGCTCGATTGCGAACAGTGCGGAATGTGCATTGACGTTTGCCCCGTGGGCGCGCTCACCAGTGGCAGCTATCGCTATAAGACGCGGCCATGGGAGATGAATCACGTTTCAACCGTCTGCACACACTGCTCTGACGGCTGCAAGGTCACGCTCGGCGTGCGCCAGTCGAACGATGGCTCGGAGATCATCCGCGCCGACAATCGTGACAAAAGCGGCATCAACGGTGACTTTCTTTGCGCCAAGGGCCGCTTCGGATTCGACTTTGTCGACAGCCCCGACCGCCTCACATGGCCACTCGTCCGCAACGCGCAAGGCAAGCTCGAGCCGGCGACATGGGAGCACGCGATCCGCATTGCCGCCGGAAAATTGAAGGAGATTCGCGACACGCGCGGCGGTTCGGCCATCGGCGTCATCGGCTCCAATCGCACCACCAATGAAGAGAACTATTTGCTGCAAAAGTTTGCACGCACAGTTCTGGGCACCAACAACATCGACCACGAGCGCACGACAGATTACGCTTCCTTCGCGCGCGCCCTTAGTGGCCACCCGGGCAAAACCGCCAGCTTGCGCGACATCTCCCAGGCCTGCGCAATCCTCCTCATCGGAGGAAACCCGACCGACGAGCACCCGCTGCTCGCCTGGCTGCTGCGCACCAACGTTCGCCTCAACCGCGCCCGCCTTTACGTGGCAAATTCAAAGACCATCAAGCTCAGTCGGCAGGCCAAAGCCACGCGCGAGCTTCGCCCCGGAGATGTGGGCCGTCTCGCCGCCTCGCTCGAAGCGGGCCAAACCGATTTCAGTAAGGCGATCCTGGCCGAGGAATCGCTGGTCGTCATCTTCGGCGAGGAATTCCGCGGCGAGTCCGTCGAGAATCTCATCGCATGGGGCATCAAGCGAGGAAATGTAAAGTTCGCCTATCTTGGCGATCACTCAAATTCTCGCGGCGCGGCCGATATGGGCCTGTTTCCCGATCTGCTGCCCGGCTACGTTCCGGTCAGCGCACCCGGAGCGTTCGCCGAATACGCGAACCTGCCGACCGCACCCGGCAATTCACTTCCACAAATGCTCAACGCCGCGGATTCCGGCGAGCTCGGGGGGCTCCTCGTTATAGGCGCCAATCCTGTTTCGCACGCCAAGCTCGATCCCTCGGTTTTCCAGCACACTTTCCTCATCGTGCAGGATCTTTTCCTCACGGAGACCGCGGCGCTCGCCGATGTGGTTTTTCCGGCCGCCAGCCTCTACGAAAAATCCGGCACTGTCACCAACACCTTTGGCGATATCCAGATCGTTCGTAAGGCCGCCGACCGCGCCGGGGTCAAACCCGATTTTGAAATCCTTGTTCGGCTCGCCGGGGGCATGGGCGTCGACGTCAGTACGCTGGTACCGTTCGGCAAGCGCGGGACAACCGGTGATCTCGGGCAGTCTCGGGGCGCGCAGGCCGGAGAAGCCGATCGCCATTCCGTCTGGCTTGAGGCCAACGGCCTTGAGCCGAAACTCAGCCCCTTCGATCCGCTCGCCGCGCTCGACGAAATCGAACGCCTCGTCCACGGATACACCCTCGATCGCGTCAATCTTTTCGCGGGCAACGACGTGCACACCGAGCTCGCTTCGCCGGGATTTGTTCCCGTCTCCGCGCTCGCCGAACCGGAGCTCATCGTTCCCGCTCACGACACGCTTTTCACCTCTGGCACGCTGGGCCGATACAGCCGAGCGCTCATGCAGCTCGAAAAACATCAAGGTTTAGCCAGCGCCGAGACCGTCGTAGCATGAGGAACAGATTCGTTTGACCGAATGAGAATTCCTGCTTACGGGTCGGGGTCCTTGAATGGAGGATGACCATGAGTTTCATGAAACAACTTTTTGGGCGGGGTCAAACGGACAGCAGAACTTACCCCCTGCTGGAAGACAAATCCTACCCTTTGATTCTGCTTGCGGGAGAGGACCCCGACATTGACTTTACAAAGTATTTTGACTTGCTAGCTAATAGCGTTGGGTTATATCGAAAAGACGTTTTGGCGCCAGGATGGGACGAGAAAAAATCCATCAAAGCCTATCAAGTGAAATCCAATTCGCTGAACGCAGAATATATGCTGGACCTCGCGAGAAATACCTGGGGTCCACAGTGCCTTGAAAACTCGTCTTACGCGGCTGCGGAGCTACCGCTTGCACAATCAATGGTGCTTGTGATCAAGCGGAAATTAGCCCCGGCCGGACCGCTGATCGAGGACAGGGGCTACGTCCCTGGATTCTTCCCTAAAAAGGCGCCGTTTCGCTTCGAGAGCCACGAATTCAACTTTGCCCGCGAGCAAGGTGTCCAATTACTTCGAACTTCCATCACCAATCTGCTGGCCAATTACCATTTTAATTTTGGCTACAGGTGGGCAGTGGATCAGTCGGTTATGGACTTTGAGGTGCTTTTTAATAGTGGGCGCGAGCTTGAATCATTTATGTCGAGCCTGAGGGAAATTTCAAAGCGCTTCGGGTACAAACGGGAGAACTTCTTTTGGTGGAAAACCTGCAAGCATGGGAGGTATTTCTGCTACATGGGAAGCTTCTCTCAAGGTTGGAAAACTCCCAACGAGGAAAACGGCTGTTGCATTGACTGCAACCGATGAGCGCATCAATCAACAACGAGAAGCAGACTAATTCAGGCTACAAGAAGGCCAAACGCACGTGACGATCCTCGCATTTTTTCTCTGGAGCCTTGCCAAAGTCGCCGTGGTCACGGTGGTGATGCTGATGGGCATCGCTTACACCGTTCTCCTCGAGCGCAAGCTTGTAGGCCGCATCCAGAATCGCTGGGGCCCCAGCCGTGTCGGCCCATTCGGCCTGCTGCAGCCGCTCGTTGACGGAGCCAAGTCCTTCCTCAAAGAAGATCTGATTCCAACGGCGGTCTATCGCCCGATCTATCTTCTCGCGCCAATCATCTCGCTGGGTTGCGCGCTCATCGCCATTGCCGTAGTTCCGTTCGGCGCGAATATGGGCCCTCACGGCGTCGATCTCTTCCAGATTTCAAACATCAACATCGGCCTGCTCGTCATTCTCGGCATCACTTCGATGGGCGTCTACGGAATCGCCCTCGCCGGCTGGTCGTCGAATAACAAGTACTCTCTGCTCGGCTCTCTGCGTTCATCCGCGCAACTCATCAGCTACGAATTGGCGCTTGGTCTTTCGCTGGTCGGCGTAGTTCTTCGCGCGGGATCGCTCAATCTTCGCGTCATCGTGGAGCAGCAGGCCACCCTCGGCGCGGCAACATGGAACATCCTCGGCGGAGGACAGATTGTGGCCTTCTTCATTTATCTAATGGCCGCGTTCGCCGAAACCAATCGCTCGCCCTTCGATCTGCCCGAAGCCGAAAGCGAGCTCACGGGCGGTTATCACACCGAGTATAGCTCCATGAAATTCGCCATGTTCTTCATGGCCGAGTACGGCAACATGATCAACGTCGGCTGCGTTGCCACGCTGCTTTTTCTTGGTGGATGGACCAGCCCTCTCGGCGACCTGATGCCGCCGCTTCAGAACACTTTTATCAACGCACTGCTTCCCATCTTCTGGTTTGTCGTCAAAGTTTTCGCTTTCCTGTGTCTCTACGTATGGGTGCGCGGCACGTTGCCCCGCTTCCGCTATGACCAACTGATGAACTTCGGATGGCGCTTTCTGCTTCCGCTTGCCATCCTCAACATTGTGGGAACGAGTCTGTGGCTTGCGTATCGATGACTTGCTTTCACAAAGAAGCTGAATTGCGCTCATTTACAATCGGGAAGGATTTCCTCGAACGACAATGCACCTGATTCTGTTCTTCCTGTTCGCCGGGTTCTGCCTCGCGGGAGCTGTCAACCTCCTGTTGCAGACCCATCCTATCAACAGCGCGCTTTCGCTCATCGTGGTGATGACGTCCCTCGCCGTCCTCTATCTGCTTCTGGGCGCGGAGTTCCTCGCCATCGCGCAGATCATCGTCTACTCCGGCGCCGTTATGGTTCTCTTTACCTTCGTCGTCATGCTTCTGAACGCAGGCCGCGAAGAACGCACGCTTGGCAGCCGCGCTGCTGCTCGCGTTGGCTTTCCCGCCGTCGTCGCACTTTGCGCTATCCTCGCCTCAATCTTTCTTCGGGCCCAGGGCCTTGGCTCCGCGCATCTCGGCGAGGGCCTTTCGAACGCGCCTGGTCAATCGAATCTTGTGCTACTGAGCCAGGTACTCTTCCACGAGCTCCTGCTGCCCTTTGAAGTCACCTCGGTGCTCATCCTGATTGCCATCCTTGGAGCCGTTGCCATCGCTCATGCCGAGGGTTCGAAGATCGCCGGCTCGGAAAGGGTGGCCGAAAAATGAGTTTCCTCCAACACGACGTACCGCTTTCCTGGTATTTGCTACTCAGCGCCATTCTGTTTGCGCTGGGTGTCGTCGGGTTTCTCATCAAGCGCAACCTCATCACCGTTTTCATGTCCATTGAGCTCATGCTCAACGCCGTTAATCTTTCCTTTGTCACTTTTGCCTATCAATGGCACGAGGTCCGGGGCCAGATTTTCGTTTTCTTTGTCATGATGGTCGCCGCTGCTGAAGCAGCCGTGGGCCTCGCCATCATCATCGCTGTGTTCCGCGCCCGTTCCACACTGGCCGTCGACCGAATCGATCTGATGAAACTATGAACGAGTCCGCACATCTTTGGTTGATTCCGCTGTTTCCGTTCCTGGGCTTTCTGCTCAACGGAATCCTCGGCTTCCGGTTGCCGCGGAGGCTCGTCTCGGCCATTGGCATTCTCGCTCCACTCGCATCGTTTGCTGTGGTTCTGGGTGATTTTGGAGCCACCATCATCACCGCCGCCTCAAGCTGTCCGCGCTGCGGCTCGGTCACGGCACTCGCTCTGCCCGCTGCGGAAACACTCTCTTATCCGTGGCTCGCCATCGGTGCGCTCCACGTGGACTTCACGTTTGTTCTCGACCAACTTTCCGCAGTGATGTTGCTGATCGTTACTGGCGTCGGCTTTCTCATTCACGTTTACTCCGTCGGGTACATGAAAGACGAGCCCGGCTACGCGCGCTACTTCAGCTTCCTCAATCTCTTTTTCTTCTTCATGTCAGTCCTGGTCCTGGCCGGCAACTTCTTGCTCATGTTTGTCGGATGGGAAGGCGTCGGCCTCGCTTCCTATCTGCTCATTGGCTTCTACTTCCAGCGCACCTCAGCGGCCGATGCCGGCAAAAAAGCTTTCATCGTCAACCGCATCGGCGACTTCGGATTCCTCATCGGAATCTTCCTCGTGCTCTCCACCTTTGGGACGCTTGGCTTCACAGATATAGCTGTCCGGCTCGCGGTCAGTCCGGATTGGCATGGAACGGTCCTCACCGTCATCTGCCTCTGCCTGCTGGTCGGTGCTGCCGGCAAAAGCGCGCAACTCCCGCTCTACGTGTGGCTGCCCGACGCGATGGAAGGTCCGACCCCCGTCTCCGCGCTCATCCACGCCGCCACCATGGTCACCGCCGGCGTCTACATGATCGCTCGTACTCATCTGCTCTTTGACCGTTCGCCCGTTGCGCTTTGGACCGTTGCCATCGTCGGGGCAACCACGGCTCTCTTTGCGGCAACCATCGGCCTCGTCCAAAACGACATCAAGCGGGTGCTCGCCTACTCGACGATTTCGCAGCTTGGCTACATGTTCCTTGCCTGCGGCGTCGCAGCTTACTCGGCGGCTATCTTTCATCTCGTGATGCACGCGTTCTTCAAAGCGCTGCTCTTCCTTGCCGCCGGCTCCGTCATTCATGCCATGGGCGGCGAGCAGGACTTGCGAAAGATGGGCGGCCTGCGCAAAAAAATGCCCGTTACCTTCTGGACAATGACCGCGGCCGTCCTAGCCATCGCTGGGTTTCCTCCCTTCGCGGGCTTCTTCTCCAAAGACCCGATCCTATACGCGGCATTTCTTCAAGGCACCGGCGGAAAGCTCCTCTGGTTTGTGGGCCTCGTCGCAGCGCTGCTCACTTCGCTCTATATGTTTCGCCTCTGGTATCTAGCGTTTATGGGCGAACCGCGCAGCGAGGTCAAGCACCATCACGCCACGCCACTATCCATGCTCGCCCCCATGGTGATTCTTGGCGTTCTCTCTGTCTGCGGCGGTTGGATCGGAATTGAGCATTTCAGCGCGTACCTCGCGCCTGTTGCTGCCGCGCATCGCCCCATGCCCACTGGCAATCCATTCCTAGAATCGATACTGGCCATTGTCGCAGTTCTCGTTGCTCTCGAAGGCTGGCTGATCGCCGACAAATACTACCGCCGCAAGACCGAGCGTCCCGCGCAGCTTGCCGCCGCGCTGCCTACCGGCTACAAGCTGCTCCTGAACAAGTACTACGTCGACGAATTCTACGGCGCGGTCATCGTCAAGTCGCTGTTCGCGTTTTCGAAGTTTGTGTTGGGAGGCGTTGATCTTCTGCTTGCAGGCGTGGCGTGGCTGCTTGCCGGCGTTGCCAGCATGACAGGAATGATTCTGCAGCGTTGGCAATCGGGCAATTTGCGGTCGTATGCGGCGTGGCTGACGCTGGGCGCGGCGGTTTTACTTATATCTGCGTGGCTACTGGGCCAAGGGACGGCACACGCGACCGTATACCAATACGATGGCAGCGCGTTGAAACATTTTCTGAACGCGGCGGGGCACTGAGGGATGACGACGATCGACCAATCCATTCTGACCCTCATCCTGCTGGTTCCTCTTGCAGGAGCGGCCCTCGTCGCGCTCCTGCCCGATCGCGCAAAACTCCCCAACTGGACAGCACTTCTTACAACACTCTTTACTTTCCTGCTCACGCTCCACCTTCCCGCGCACTTTGTCACTGGCCAGCCCGGTTTCCAGTTTGAGCAAAATGTTCCCTGGATCCAGAGCCCTGCAATTTTCTTTCACGTCGGCGTCGACGGCCTCAGCCTCTGGCTTGTTGTTCTTGTCGGCCTGCTCGCGCCCATCGGCGTTGTAGCAAGTTGGAACACCATCCAGACGCGCCGCAAGGTCTTTTACTCGCTCTTTCTGGTCCAGCAGGCGGCCATGTTCGGCGTCTTCATCTCGCTCGACCTCATGCTCTACTACGGCTTCTGGGAGCTGTCGCTGGTACCAATGGCCATCCTCATCGCCATGTATGGCCGTAAGGAGGGCCCGCGCGCCGCTCTCAAATTCTTCCTGTTCACCTTCATCCCTTCCGCGCCACTGCTCGTCGCGATTCTCTGGCTTTATACGAAGACGCACACTTTCAACTTTGCCGATCTCCAGTACCAGACCGCCAGCGGCGTCCTTCCCGCCAATGCCCTCTTCTGGGTCGCGCTCGCATTTCTATTCGCCTTCGCGGTCAAGGTTCCCATCTTTCCGCTCCACGGCTGGCTCGCCGAAACGTACAGCGAAGCTCCTGTTGCACTCGCCATGGTGGTGGCCGGCAAGCTCGGCCTCTACTCCATGTTTCGCTTCCACGTGGGGCTCTTCCCCGCACAGGCCCGCGCCATCGCGCCGCTGCTCATCGCACTCGCGGTCATCGGGATTCTCTATGGCGCTTGTCTCGCTCTCGTCCAACGAGACTTCTGGCGTCTGATCGCATTCGCCGCGCTCAGCCATCTGAGCCTCATCGTCCTCGCTATTTACGGATTCACTTTCCTCGGCTGGGCCGGAGGCGTCTATCAGATCCTCTCCCACGGCGTGGTCGATGGCGCGCTCTTCCTGCTTCTCGGCGCGCTCGAGCTGCGCTATGCCACGAGCGTCATCAATTCTTACGGCGGCCTGGCCGCAAAATTGCCGCGCACAACCAGCTACTTTGTCATCGCCACTCTCGCCATGATCGGCCTGCCCATGCTCTCAGGATTCATCGGCGAGTTCATCATTCTGTCGAGCACGTTTGCCACGGTGAGCCGCCCCTGGGCCGTCGCCGCCGCCGTCGCTGTGATCCTCGGCGCCGTCTACATGCTCTGGCTGGTGCAGCGCCTTTTCTATGGACCTGAGTCCCCACTCGCTCAATCCAAGCCCGCTTCCGATCTGCGCTTCGGCGAACTCGCCATTCTCACGCCGCTAGTAATCCTCATGCTCGTCATGGGCCTCGCGCCATCGCTCTGGCTCAACACCATCCGCACGGGCGTGCATCCGCCCCCGATCGTCGAATTGCATTCATCAGTGCAACCAGTCGCGAACTCAGCTCCATCCATCCCGGAGGCGCAGCGGTGACTCCAGTGCACGACATCTACCGCATCCTCCCCGAGGTCATCCTGACGCTGACCGGCGTCGCCATCATGTTGATCGACGCTACGCTGCCGCCTTCCTGGCCGCGCCGTTCGCTGGGATGGGTCGCAGCCATGGGAACCACGGTCGCCATCTGGGCCAGCCTGTGGCAGCTCTCCCTGCCCGAAGGAACCGGGTTTTATTCCACGGTCGAAACCAGCGCCTTCACCGTCTTCTTCCACGTCCTCATCTGCGGCATCGTCCTCGTGGCGTTACTCCTCGCGCTCGATACACTGCCTGAAAACACACACCATCAAGGCGAATTCTACGCACTGGTTGTCTTCGGCGCTGTCGGCATGTGCCTGCTCACCTCCGCCGTCGAACTCCTCGTCGTCTTTATCGCACTCGAAATTTCCTCCATCTCCACCTACATTCTTGCCGGCTGGCGCAAACACACCGGCCGCGGCCCTGAAGCCGCCATCAAGTATTTTTTGCTCGGCTCCTTCGCGACCGCGTTCCTGCTCTACGGCATCGCACTCATCTTCGGGGCCACCGGTACCACGCAGATCTACCAGGTCGCCGCCCTCGCTCCTGTCGCGCAGAATCAGACCCTCATTTTTGCCGCGCTGGCGCTCATGCTCGTCGGCATTCTCTTTAAGGTCTCCGCCGCGCCCTTCCACGTCTGGACGCCCGATGTCTACGAAGGCGCGCCTTCACCCGTCGTCGCGCTTCTCTCCACCGCGCCCAAAGCCGCGGCCTTCGCGCTCCTGCTGCGCGTGGTCTATGAGATGCTTCCGAATCTGCGCTCCCTCTGGGCGCCGCTGCTTTGGATCGTCGCCGTTCTCTCAATGACCGTCGGCAATCTCGCGGCCCTTCGCCAGCAAAATGTGAAAAGAATGCTGGCCTACTCCGCGATCGCTCACGCCGGCTATTTGCTTGCCGCTTTTGCCGGAATTGGGCAGACGGGCATCGCCGCCGCTGCCTTTTACATCGCCGCCTATGCTGCCATGAACGTTGGCATCTTTGCCGTCGTCACCCTCGTGGCCGGCTACGACGAAGAACTTTCGCTGATCGAAGATTACCGCGGCCTCATTTATCGTTCGCCGATGCTCGGCAGCCTGCTCATCTTCTTCCTGATCTCGCTCATCGGAATTCCCTTTACCGGCGGCTTCTTCGGCAAGTTCTACTCGTTCACGGCAGCAGTCGGCGGAGGCGCCATCTGGCTGGCCATCATTGGCCTGCTCAATTCAGGATTAGCCGCTGCATACTATCTCCGCCTCGCTCTGGCCGCCGCGCAACGCCCATCTGAAGATCAGAAAATCGCTGCTCCCAAGCCTGCTGTTGGCGCAGCCGTGATCGCCGCCCTCTTCCTCGCCGTCGCTGCCACGCTGGTTCTCGGCATCATCCCCGGCGCAACGCTCGATGCCGCTCAGTCCGCCGCGCACACGCTCCAAGCTCCGCCGCAGACAGCGGTCCCCGCCGTTCCTTTACAATTTCCTCAATGAAGCTAGGCGAATTGGCAACGAAGCTTGGCGCGGAACTCCGCGGCAAGCCGGACCTTGAAATTACCGGCGTAAAGGGCATTGAAGAAGCCGGCCCCACTGAAATCACCTTCGTTGCGAACGTTAAATACACCGCGCTTGCCCGCACCACGCATGCCGCAGCCATCATCGTTGAGCCGGAGTTTCAAGAGATCTCCGCCGCAACCCTGCGCATCAAAAATCCCTATCACGCCTTCTCGCGCGCGCTGGGATTCTTCTATCAACCTCCGGCTTATCCACCCGGAATTCATCCCACGGCAGTCGTTGATCCCACTGCCACCATCGCCGAAGGCGCTCACATCGGTGCGTACGCCGTCATCAGTCCCGGCGTCCGCATTGGCCCGCACGCGACCATCCTGCCGCACGTTGTGCTTTATCCGGGAGTTCAGGTCGGCAGCCACTTCTTCGCGCATGCCCACGCGGTCGTCCGCGAACATTGCGTCCTTGGCGATCACGTCACGCTCGAAAACGGCGTCATCATCGGCGCGGACGGTTTCGGCTTCTCCAAAAACGAGCACGGCCATTGGGAAAAGATCCCGCAATCCGGCCCCGTTCGCATTGGCAGTCGCGTTGACGTGCAGGCCAACGCCACCATCGACCGCGCGACCGTCGGCGCTACCGAAATCGGCGACGGCACCAAAGTCGATAATCTCGTTCAGGTTGGCCACGGCTCCCGCGTTGGCAACGACACGTTGATCTGCGCACAAACCGGCCTCGCGGGCTCATCCGTTATCGGCAACAATGTGATCCTCGCCGGCCAGGTGGGCATCGCGGGCCACTGCACGGTCGGCGACGGGGTCATTCTCACCGCTCAATCCGCCGTCTCGCATGACGTTCCACCGGGCAAGATGATCTCCGGCTCACCCGGCTTCGACAATCGCGTCTGGCTGCGCGCCGTCACGATCTTCCAGCGTCTTCCGGAACTACTTAAGCGCCTCGACCGCGTAGAAAAGGATCTCGCCAAGCACTCCGCGCCCGAGCCGCTCGCATCGGAACCCGCGCCACAAGACAAGGAGCCCGGCAAGTGACTCACGTCTCCGCAACACACCGCGCTCTCTTCGCCGCTTTTCTCTCTGCCATTCTCCTGGCAGCTGCCGCCTGCCACTCGTACCACATCGACGCCACCGTCGAGAACCGCACCGGCGCAGACATTCAACTGCTTGAGGTCGACTACCCCAGCGCCAGCTTTGGCGCCGATCATATCGCGTCGGGAGCGGTCTATCTCTATCGCTTTCAGATTCGAGGCAGCGGCCCTCTCAAGATCACTTACACTGGCCCCGGTGACAAGCAGGTTCAGATCGCCGGTCCCAATCTCGTCGAGCGCCAGCAGGGGCAGCTCAAAATCATCCTTTTGCCCGTCGGCAAAGCCCAATTCATCTCGCAGCTCACGCCTGCATCCTGACCCGTACTTTCCCGCACACTGCTCACCAACAGTTGGAGACTCGTCCGAACGTAGAAAAGGCGGAGCCCGTTTCCGGCTGCTCCGCCTGATTGGTTCATCTGGTATTTCTTGCTGCCAGTCCCCAGCCTCGGCGCCATCCCCGCCGCAATTAACTCGGCACAAAAAGGCGAACTGCTAAAGGCTAAGAGCTAGTGGCTGCCTTTCAATGCACCATCGACTGGAACAACGGTGACTGCAACAGCGCGCTGAATTCAGTATCCGAGGCTGCAAAATGAACCTCCAGCTTTCCTGAATTTGAGTCGATCGAAGTTTCGTTCAACGCCTGTTTCTCAGTGTCCGATCCTGTCATCTTCCTCACCATCACCGCCGCCGACAGCAACGAAGAAATTGTGGCGGCTGCGAACGAATCGCCTGTCTGAATCGCCAGATCGAACCGCACGCCATGGCTAAAGTCCATCGCGTACCAGGAAGCCTCAAGCCGCTGCTTCACGGTGTCGAAATCGGTGACCGAACCCGCCTCGCCGAGCAGCTGCTTCATCATGGTTTGCGTGCCCTGGTTGTCCAGGATGCTCCAGAGTGAACTCGAGTCCACGCTCTGCATCGCTTCCATCATCGAATTGTTGGTGAGCATGCTGGCGGCCATTCCGTCGCGCGCATCGAGCGCCTTGGACACGGACTCTTTGCTGCCGAAGACCATGGTCGAGGGATCGACGAAGCAAAGCACCATCCCCGTCTTGCTCATGGGGTACATGCTGTTGGTGCGCAGCATCGTGGGCTTCAGCTTCTGCGCTTTAAAGCTGGCCAGAATGTCATCGGTCGGGAACTGTCCCTGCGCAATCCCAACCGATTGCAGCGCTTCGCTTCCGGGGGTCGGCCGGAACAGCGCAAATGCCAGTTCGTCTACATACTGATCGATCGGCTCGCCCGCGTTCGGGCTCGGCTTTCCGTTCGGCAGAACCGGCCTCAGGGTGAACTTGCTGAGCGCCTCGTCGAATTGCTTCAGCTCCGGCGGCTCCACGCGGTTGCGCAGGTTCATCGCCGCCGTAGAATTCTGCATCGCGCGATAGTCGATCACAACCAATTGCTGCACGTCATGCGGAATCGCTCCGCGCGCATCCGTTGACAACTGTGCTGCATGGGCCGGCACAACCGCCCAGAGCATCATTGCCGCAATCGAAATCCCCACGAATTTCTTCAACGTAACCCTCCGAAACTCGATCCCGCACCGGCTCCTGATTCGCGCACTGCGGGTCCAAATTCGCATTTCTTTCGCGCCTTCTGTTTCCTGGCGCCTGGTCTCATTGTACCGATTTGTTACTCGCTCGGTCCGCATCCTTGGCCCGTGGCACGTTACTCTTGTGGCCACTCCAGCGGATGCTCGAGCCGCCTCTCCAGGACCTTGGCTTGCTCATCGAACTCACTTAATTGACGCATCCAATCGCTTTCCCGCTCACAAGCGGCCTCGGGAATCAGGCCGATGACCTCGCCCTCGGCCACCGTGGTCTTGTGCCGCGCCGCGAGGCTAACTACCTTGCGGTGCACCACCGACAGCGGCGTAGCCTCAAAGTCCGTGATATTCATTGAGAGTTGCGCGCGCCCATGAGCCAATACCCCCATCGCCTTCACGCCTTTCAACCCGCCTGAGGCGGCGCGAATCTCCTTGGCAATGGCTCGCGCCATGGCCATGTCGGCAGAATCGAAGTAGATGTTATAGGCAACAAGGAACTTGCGAGCTCCTACCACGCTGGCGCCGCCTGTCGGATGAAGCCCGGGGCCGCCCAGGTCCGGCCGCCGAGACGGATCCTTTTGTGCTGCGTCCCGCAGCTCTTCGAACTGCCCCCGGCGGATATCTTCCAGATTCTTTCGGTCCGGGCGCGCTGCTGCCGCCTCATAGAAATAAACCGGAACCCCGAAACGCCGCCAAATCTCAAGGCCGGCCTGCCGCGCCAGCATCACGCATTGCTCCAGCTTGATCCCGCTCACCGGCACAAAGGGAATCACGTCCGCGGCCCCGATGCGCGGATGAACTCCCTGCTGGCGCGTCAGGTTGATCAGTTCCGCGGCCTTGCCCGCGCCGCGCACCGCTGCCTCGACGACTCCGGCGGGCTCTCCGGCAATCGTTACCACCGAGCGGTTGTGGTCAGCGTCCATCGACCAATCCAGCAGGTGCACGCCATCTACACGCATGGCAGCCACAATCGCTTCCACGCGATCAACGTCCGTGCCCTCTGAAAAGTTCGGAACGCACTCTACGATCGCCCCGCTCATAGCTTCCTTGCTCCCTTACCGTTCCCGTGGGGCAGTTCATAGCTCTGTGGCATCATTTCCGTATCTTTCTCTGATCCTCAACCCCGCACAATGAGCCAAAAGCAAGCAGCTAGCTGCCAAAAGCTGTCTTTCTCATCTCCAGAACGTATATCCCGCCTGGATCTGAATGCTGGCATTGACTCCCGGGTTACGGTCGCCAAGCGAGGCGGAAGAGATATGTACCGCATTCACGCCCAGATCGATTGAGCGCTTAGGCTTCAGGAAGTAGTGGACGCCGATGCCGCCCTGCGGCGAGAAGTTCCACACGCTCGTCGAGCCGTCGATGTGCTCCGCCGGGTTGCTCATAAGGTTCGGCGGGAATTCATGCGTTGTATAGATCAATCCGCCCGCAGCCTGGAACCAAGGCTGGATGCGCCGTGAGCTGGTAAGGAAGTTCCACCGAAAAATCACCGGCATGAGACTCACGCCGCGAAACGTTCCCCCTCCAAATGGCAAATCGCACGTGATGAACTGCCCGCCGGGCGTCTCGCATGTATACGCCTGCAAATGAGGCGGCGGCGTGTAGGCCTGCCACAGAGGCATGATTTCGCCCGCAAACTCAAACTGACCGCTGAAGATTCCCGCGTGGACAACCGGGGTCAGCACTTTCCCCAATTCAAATCCGCCCCAGAAAAACTTGTAGTTGGAGCGATCGCCCACACCCGTTCCCCAATTCAGAAACGGGCCAAGCTCCCAGCTCCGATTGTTTCTTACCTCGGCGACTGGGTTAGAAGCGGGGTCGAGGTTCTCGACCGTTACGGTAACTTCGTGAGGACCACTCGGCATCGCCGGCCCGCCGCCCGTCTGCGCCACGGCCGCCACGGCGCCTGCCAAGACCAAAAGCAAAACAAATCCGTCAGCTTGCCTCAAAATCTTCCCCCACCTAGTCCGTTAATTCCTGCACCGGCCAAAAAAAGACCGCCACATCCGGGCGGCCTTTTCTCTGCCTGCCCTGATCCCGCCTATCCCGCGTGCTCCATCTGTTCGGCGTCCATGTCGAAGTTCGAGTGGACATTTTGCACGTCGTCCAGTTCTTCGAGCGCTTCCAGCAGCCTCACCATCTGTGCCGCCGCGTTGCCTTCGAGCTTGCTGTAAGTCGAGGCCACCATGGTCACCTCACTCATCACCGTAGGAATCCCCGCGGCCTTCACCGCGCTCGCAACCGCTTCATACGAGGTTGGATCGGTAAGGATCTCCCAGGTGTCGCCTTCGTCCTTCAGGTCCTCGCCACCGTGCTCCAGCACAATGTCCATCAGCTTTTCTTCGCTGGCCGCCGACTTCTCCACCGCAATCAGACCCTTCTTGGCGAACATAAACCTTACAGAGCCCGTTTCACCCAGGTTTCCACCGTTCTTGGCGAATGCGTGCCGGATCTCACTTACCGCGCGATTGCGGTTATCGGTCATTACATCGACAATGATCGCAACGCCGCCCGGTCCGTAACCCTCAAAGGTGACCTCTTCGTAAGTCAGGCCCTCAAGCTCGCCGGTGCCGCGCTGGATTGCTCTCTTAATGTTGTCGGCGGGCATGTTTTCTGCCTTCGCCGCTAAAACTGCGGTCCGCAGCCTTGCGTTGGTGTCAGGGTTGCCGCCACCCTTGGCCGCGACGGCAATTTCCTTGAGTAACCGGGTGAAAATCTTGCCGCGCTTGGCGTCCAGCGCGCCCTTTTTGTGCTTGATTGTGGCCCATTTCGAATGGCCTGACATAACTACCTCGAACAGCTTGAAAGATGGCGGATAACCGCACGGTGACCCTGCAAGTATAACCCAGCAAGACATGACTTGACCGCCCCGCGCGGCCCGAACACCGCTCGGCTCCCAAATGAAAAACCGCAGATCCAGTTGCGCGGGTGGCGGGCCCCAACTCGAAAAGAGCGGATTTGCAAACCGGCGAGGGAACAGCCGACAGCGGCTAGACCAGACCGTATTTGTCGATGAACCTGCCGAACGTGCGGTTCCATGTCGCGAACCGGTCGTTCAGTGCTTCATAGGTGCCCCCGGGCGACAGGTCGATATTCATCCTGAGCCACGGGTCCTTGACGTCGTCGTAATAGGCCCGGCACCAGCGGTTGTCATAGTTCCAGCTGTTGATCTGCGTGATATCGAATTTGCCGCCAGTCGAAAAGCCGGCTGCGAGTTCAAGCGAAGCACAGCGCTCTCCCTTGCAGTCGCCCAAAAAAATATTGAGTGGAGAGCCCTGGGAATTGGTTACGATGTGGCGGCTTCCGTTTTCGCCGGTAACAATCTTCGACGTGTACCCTTCGCCCTCGAGCCACGCGGCTACTTCTTCAACCGTTAATCCGCCGTCGGGAATCGGACGCACAGAACCGGGCTGGGGCTCGTGTGCTGCGGGCGCAGCGAGCCCGGCGGCGGGGGACACGGCACCCTGGGCGCTCTCCGCCGTTCCCAATGCCGCTCCGCATTTCGTGCAAAATACCTGGCTTGGCACTGTCTCAGCGCCACAACGAGGACATGACATCGCAACTCTCCTATTCAAAACGTGGAATATGCTGTACGCCTATGGATGCTCTTGCTTCCGTGATTCGCCGAGCGAAGACCCTTCAATCCAGCGTCCCGCGAGGTATTTAAAGCAGATCGTACTTGGCGACGAACTTGCCGAGCACCGTATTCCAGGTCAAAAACTGATCGTTCAGTGATTCGTAAGTACCACCGGGCGAAAGAGCAATATCCATATCAAGGCAGGGATCGTTGACCGTGTCGTAATAGGCCTTGCACCAGGGGATCTCACTGTTCCATTCGTTCAGGCGCGAAACATCGAATCTGCCTTTGCACGAAAAAGCGCAAACGAGTTCAATCGATGCGCAGCGCCCACTCAGGCATCCAGGCGTAAAGATGTCGAACGGAACGCCATGCGCTTGGGTCATGATATGGCGCTTGCCACCTTCCGCAGTGACCACTTTCGCGGAGTAGCCCCCGCTCTGTAGCCATGCAACGACCTCTTCCAGCGTCAATCCGCCGTCGGGAATAGGGTGCATCGAAACGGTTGGCGGCTTCTGCAAGGCCGCGGCCGGTCCCACGGCGGCGGCAGGCACACCCTGCACGGCGCCTGCACCGTCTAAAGCAGCTCCGCACTTCGTGCAAAACCCTTGACCTTGCGGGGTCTGCGCGCCACAACGGGGACAAGACATGGCAATTCTCCAGTTTTATAACAAAGAATTCTTAGCGGGGGGTGTCTGCAAGGTATCACTTTCCGATTCGCCAGGTAAAGCCAACCGCAGGATCTGTGCGATTGACCGCTTCTGCCATCGGTGACTTAGAGCATTCAACGGAAATCGACGCTCGCGTTCCGGCTCAATTTATGGAAATACTTCCGCGTCGCGCAGGAGCTTTCCCTTTGCGTCCTTCTCTGACACAATCGCGTCGCTCACGGTGATCGGCCACTTGATCCGCAGCTCCGGATCGTTCCATAAGATCGTTCGTTCGCCTTCAGGCGAATAATAGTCCGTTACCTTATAGGCAAATCCGGCTATGTCGCTCAGTACAAGGAACGCGTGACCGAACCCCGGCGGAATCCATAGCATCCTGCCGTTTTCTCCGCTCAGTTCCGCGGCCACATGCCTGCCAAATGTCGGGGAGCTTTTGCCTAGGTCCACGGCAACATCGAGCACCGCTCCGTGCGTCACGCGCACCAGCTTTCCCTGCGGCTGCGCGATCTGGTAATGAATTCCCCGCAGCACATTTTTTTGCGAAATCGAAAAGTTGTCCTGAACCCAATGCGTCGGCAGGCCCGCCTCCGCCATGCGCCGCAGGTTGAAAGTCTCAGAGAACGCGCCCCGGTCATCACGATAGATCTTCGGCGTCAGCACCATGACGCCCGGCAACGATGTCTCTTCGATTTTCATGGTTACTCGTTTCTGGCGGCAAAATAGGGCTCGCGGAGCAGGGCCAGCAGGTATTGTCCATATCCGCTTTTCGCGATTGGCGCGGCCAGTTTTTCCAATTGCTCCGCGTCGATAAATCCTTGCCGGTAAGCGATCTCCTCAGGGCATGCGATGTTCAATCCCTGGCGCCGCTCGATGGTGTGAACAAACACCGCTGCCTCAAGCAGCGAATCATGCGTCCCCGTATCCAGCCAAGCCATGCCCCGGCTCATGATCTCCACTTTCAGCTTTCCCGCGTCAAGGTAGCGCTGGTTCAGGTCTGTGATTTCCAGCTCACCGCGCGCCGAGGGCTTCAGAGTCTCGGCAATCTTCACTACGTCGTGGTCGTAAAAGTAGAGCCCCGTTACGGCATATCGCGACTTCGGATGCGTCGGCTTCTCTTCGAGGCTCACCGCTCGTCCTTCTTGATCGAACTCCACCACTCCATACCGATCGGGATCTTCGACAGGGTATGCAAAGATGGTCGCGCCGTCTTTGAGATGTGCAGCCGACTGCAGTTGCTTTGACAGTCCCTGCCCGTAAAAGATGTTGTCGCCCAACACCAGCGCGCTGGGCTGACCGCCAATGAAATCTCGCCCAATCAGGAACGCCTGCGCCAATCCATCGGGACTGGGCTGCACTGCGTAACCGATCTCGAGGCCCCACTTTCTCCCATCTCCCAGCAAATCTTTGAAGCGCCCCGTGTCCTGTGGAGTCGAGATGATCAAAATCTCCCGCAGCCCCGCCAGCATCAGCGTGCTCAGCGGGTAATAAATCATCGGCTTGTTGTAGACCGGCAGCAGTTGCTTTGAAACCACGTGGGTCACGGGATAGAGCCGCGTCCCCGATCCGCCTGCCAGAATGATCCCCTTCATCGTGCAATCCTCTTCGCGAGCCTCAAATCTGGGCCCGCTTCGCGTAGTTCTTCTTGATCCAATCGCGATAGGCCCCGGTCCGTACGCTCTTTACCCAATCGCCATTTTCCAGATACCAGCGCACGGTTTTGCCCAGCCCCCGTTCAAATCCTTCCGCAGGCTTCCATCCCAATTCGCGCTGGATCTTTTTGGCGTTGATCGCGTACCGCCGATCGTGTCCCGGTCGATCTTGCACGAATGTGATCAACCTTCGACGCGGCTCATTTCCTTCCTCCGGCCGCATCTCGTCCACCAGATCGCAAATTGTCGTCACCACGTCGATGTTTGCCCGTTCGCTGCTTCCGCCAATGTTATACGTCTGTCCCGGACGTCCGTTTGCAAGCACCGCACATATGGCCGCGCAGTGGTCCTCTACGTACAGCCAGTCACGCACATTTTTTCCGTCGCCATACACCGGCAGCGGCTTCCCCTCCAGCGCGTTCAGAATCGTCAGCGGGATAAGTTTCTCCGGAAACTGGTACGGTCCATAGTTGTTCGAGCAGTTCGTGGTCACAACGGGCAGTTTGAATGTGTGAAAGTAGGCCCTCGCAAGGTGATCTGATCCGGCCTTCGAAGCAGCATACGGGCTATTGGGCGCGTAGGCGGTCTCCTCGCTGAATGCCGGATCGTGCGGACGCAAAGATCCGTACACTTCGTCTGTCGATACATGCAAAAAACGGAAGGCTGCGCGATCAGCCTCATCGAGCCCTGTCCAATACACCCGTGCCTGTTCCAGCAGCATGTATGTGCCCACCAGATTGGTGCGGATGAACTCCTCGGGTGCGGCGATCGAGCGATCAACATGGCTTTCCGCGGCGAAATTGACGATCGCGCGCGGTTGATATTTCTTCAGCAGCGATCCCACCAGCTCCGCGTCGCAAATATCGCCGCGCACAAATGTGTAACGCCCATCGTTCTCGAGCGGCGCCAGGTTCGCAGCGTTGCCGGCGTAGGTCAGCAGGTCGAGATTCACCACCGGTCCGGGCTTCGCGTGGCCACCGCCCTTCATCCAGCCCAAAACGAAGTTGGAACCGATGAATCCCGCCCCACCGGTGACCAGAATGGTCTGGCTCATGCGCTTCATTGACCCCGAGTATACGGTACGAATCGCAGCCCAAGCGAGGTCTCGAGTGCGGCTCTCAGCAGATGTCGGCAGCTTGAATCCTCTTGATATCGCAGCTCTTCCTGTCCCACCGTCCCCCATTCTGAAAGAGCCTGCTGCATCGTCCGGGGTTTTTCGTTATATTAAAAGCAGTGCACTCCCGGGATGCGGCCGGGACTGCTCACCGAAACCACTTGTTCCATTTGCAAGGCGATTTTTGGCCCTCGGCAATCGCAGAGGGTTTGTGTACTTGGAAATACTCAAGCTGTCGCAACACAAAAAACTGCTCGCAAAGGACGCTATGGGATCTCCGAATCTCCATCTCCGCCCACCGCAAGCGCAAGGCCTCTATCATCCCCGCGATGAGCACGATGCCTGCGGCATGGGGCTCGTGGCGAACATCAAGGGCGAAAAGAGCCACGAGATCATCCGGAAGGGCCTTGAGGTTCTCATCAACCTCACCCATCGCGGCGCTGCCGGTTGTGACCCAGAAACAGGCGACGGCGCGGGCATCCTCATCCAGATTCCCCACGCTTTCTTCGTAAAGGAATGTGCCGAGCTGGGCATCAAGCTGCCCGATTCCGGCGCATACGGCGTGGCTATGTGTTTCCTTCCCGTCGAGCGCCAGAATCGCTTGCAGTGTGAAGGCGTCTTCGAACGCATCGCCCAGGAAGAAGGCTGCACCGTCCTCGGCTGGCGTGACACTCCTGTCAATGGCGATGCCATTGGCCGCGAAGCTCGCAACTCGCAACCTTACATCGAACAGCTTTTCATCGGCCGTCCGAAAGACCTCGACGAAGATGCATTCGAGCGCCTGCTCTATCGCGTTCGCCGCCGCACCGAAAACGAAATCTCTAATTCCGAGATCGAGGACAAGGAAACTTTCTACGTTCCTTCCTGCTCCTGTCGCACCATCATCTACAAGGGCCTCATGCTGGCCCCGCAGATTGAGAAGTTCTACTTCGAGCTTGCCAATCCACTCGTCACCAGTGCGCTCGCGCTCATCCACCAGCGTTTCTCCACCAACACGTTCCCGAGCTGGCCGTTGGCTCACCCCTATCGCTACGTCGCGCACAACGGTGAGATCAACACCATTCGCGGAAACATCAGTTGGATGAACGCCCGCCAGTCGGTGCTGGAGAGCTCGCTTTACGGCGACAAAATCAAGGAGCTCTATCCCGTCATCGTTCCGCGCGGCAGCGATTCCGGCTCCCTCGACA
>Ga0335085_10002068_pt1 | contig 39007 bp, 26 predicted proteins | sample Lox_Sample_45_FD_206712 | JGI IMG/M metagenome (GOLD analysis project Ga0335085, IMG submission 206712) | Soil microbial communities from Loxahatchee National Wildlife Refuge, Florida, United States - Lox_Sample_4.5 | ecosystem: Environmental > Terrestrial > Soil > Wetlands | place: USA...
AACAGCGGCCAGCCAGCCGCCAGGAACCCACTCTAGAGCGCCCCAATCCATTGGGCGGCAGACAACGCACGGCGATAAGTCCGCGATAGCCCTGCCGCCCGCAACGCCACCGCTCCGTCCGTCCTCTCCACGTGTCTTTCCGCCCCGCGCCCCTACTCCCAACGCCAACTTATACCTTGACAACATGGTTTCGCAGATGTTAACAATATTCAAGCTCTCTGGAACGGTCCGCTGTCGCCCGTTCGGAGTTTGCTCCCGCCCTTGTTGGCTTGAAACCCCTTGTAGATCGTCATCCGCCGTGTGGTTCGGGGATAGCGGCGGCAGACTTGCCGCCGGCTGAACTGCTGTTGGAGGGGATTCATGCAGTTGCCGAAACGTCTTGCGCCGTGCGGCGTGGCGCTCTTTTTCTGCGCCACGGCGGCGCTCCACGCGCAAAACGCGCCTGGTTCCGCGGATTACTTCGAACTCAAAGTCCGTCCCATCTTCGCCAACTCCTGCTACGCGTGCCACACCGATAGCAAAATGGGCGGACTGCGCGTCGATAGCCGCGAAGCCCTGCTCACAGGCGGTTCGCGCGGCCCGGCCATAGTTCCCGGCGACCCCGACAAAAGCCTTCTCATCGCCGCCGTCAAACAAACCGGCAGTCTCAAAATGCCCATGGGCGGCAAATTGAAGCCCGAGGAAATCGATACCCTGGTCGCCTGGGTCAAAGCCGGCGCCGTATGGCCCGCCGCTGCCGCGCCCCTGACCTCCAGCGCCGCCAAACCCGGTGGAACCTACGTCATCTCCCCCGAACGCCGCAAGTTCTGGTCGTTCCAGCCGCTGCAGGATCCCAAGCCGCCCGCCGTCCATGACGCCAAATGGGCCGCCACCGATATTGACCGCTTCGTCCTCGCCAAACTCGAACAGCAAGGTCTCAAGCCCGTCCGCACCGCCAGCCGCCGCGACCTCATCCGCCGCGCGTATCTCGATCTCACCGGCCTTCCGCCAACCCCCGAAGAAATCGACGCTTTCGAAAAGGACAAATCTCCCGACGCCTTCGCCAAGGTTGTCGACCGCCTGCTGGGTTCGCCGCATTACGGCGAACGCTGGGGACGCGAGTGGCTCGATGTCGCGCGCTATGGCGAAGACGATTACCGCAGCCTCAATCCCAATCCCCGCGGCTACTTCCCCTATCCCAATGCCTACTTCTATCGCGACTGGGTGATCCAGGCGTTCAACGACGACATGCCTTACGACCAGTTCGTCAAGGCGCAGATTGCGGGCGACCTGATGGATCCCAAGGTCCGCTATAAGATGCTGCCCGCGACCGGCTTTCTCGGCCTCGGTCCCTGGTACTTCGACAACGGCGCCGTCGAAGTAACTCGCGCCGATGAGCGCAACGACCGGGTCGATGTAATTACCCGCGGCTTCCTCGGACTTACCGCCGCCTGCGCCCGCTGCCACGACCATAAATACGATCCCATCCCCACGACCGACTATTACTCCCTCGCCGGCGTCTTCGCCGACACCGTGTACCACGAGTATCCGCGCGTTCCCAAGAGCGTGCTCGACGAATACAACCATGTTCAGAGCGAAGTCGAGCGCAAGCAGAAGATACTCCAGGAAACACAGACGAACCTGGCGACCCAGCTCTCCGAATCCCTGGCGCTCCGCACCAGCGATTATCTGCAGGCCGTCTTCGAAGTTACCGGTCCGCAGAAGCGCGAGAAAGAAACGGTGGTCGAGCAGCGAAAGCTGGACTACGAGTTACTCGACCGCTGGATCAAGTACATGGAGAAGCCTACCGACAAGTATCACGAGAAGGATGCCTGGCAGGCCATGATGAAAAAGCCCGGCGCCAACGCGCAGGAGGCGAAGAAACTGGCCGATGAATTCCAGGCCCAGGTAGTCCGTGTCATGCTCGAGCGGCGCGACCTCAACGAGCAGAACGAAATCATCGCCGATAAGGCGCTCCCCGGCACCGAGAAGAAAAAACGCGCCAACAAGCCCAACGAGTTCATCACGAACGATGACTTCTGTCCCGGCTGCAGCCTGCGCCTGAAGAACATGCCGGTGGACGACAACAACTTCTGGACGGAAATCTTCCAGCGCGAATTGAAAGACACCGAAGACCTCGCCGCCATGATGGCCGCCGGTCCCCGCCAGGGCAACCCCGGCGTGCTGCTCTTCCGCGGCTGGGGCCTCGAAAGCCGCGTGGGCGCGCAGGAACGCGATGAAATGGCCTCCATGAAGGCCGATATCGAGCAATTACAGAAGAAACTGCAGCCGGCCTACCCCTATATTCATGGCGTGGAAGATGCCGATAAGATGGTCGACCTGCCGGTCAGCATCCACGGCAGCCCGTATAATCTGGGACCCGAGCAGCCGCGGCACTTTCTCAGCATTCTTTCTTCCGGCGCCCCCAAGCCGTTCGAACACGGCTCCGGCCGCCTCGAACTGGCCGACGATATCGTCAAACAGCCCATCGCCATGCGCGTGATCGTCAACCGCATCTGGCGCGGCCACTTCGGCACCGGCATCGTCGATACTCCGAGTAACTTCGGCATGACCGGCGAACGCCCCACCAACCCCGAGTTACTCGAATATCTGGCTTCTTACTTCGTGAAAAACGGCATGTCCGTCAAGAAGCTGCATCGCCTCATCATGCTGACCAGCGTCTACCAGCTTTCGACAGACGGCGACGCCGCCGATTTCGCCAAAGATTCGGGCAACCGCTATTACTGGCAGGCCAACCGCCGCCGCCTCGATGCCGAACAACTCCGCGATTCGGTTCTCGATGTCGCCGGCAACCTGAATACCGATATGGCAGGCCCTTCCACCGAACTGACGCCCGCTTTCACGCGCCGCACGGTTTACGGGCGGGTCAGCCGTTACAAACTCGACGAGTACTTACAGCTGTTCGATTTCCCGACTCCCAACATCAGCGCCGAAAAGCGCTTCACCACCACGGTTCCGCTGCAGCGCCTGTTCCTCATGAACAGCGACTTCATGCAGATCGAATCCGAAGACCTGGCCAGGCGCATCGCTTCCGAGCCCGATAACCGGGCCCGCATCCGCAAAGCCTATCTGCTGATTTACGGCCGCGCGCCCAGCGAAGATGAACTCAAGCTGGGTTTCGACTATCTCCACTCCGAGCCCATGAAGGAGTACGAAGAGAATAAAAATAAACCCAGGGACGATGCCGGCGGAGGCCGCGGAGGCCGCCGCAGGGGTCCCGCGGGCGCCGTGCCCACCATCTCCGAAGACGATCCTCCCGGCGATGGCGCTGCGGGCGGCGGCGCAGCCGGCGGCGTGCAGCCCGCGGCCATGGGGATGGGAATGATGGGCGGCATGGGCGGCTTCGGCTTCGGCGGTGGACGCCGCGGCCAGACGGCTGCCGCCGCGCCGGAAGTGAAATACACAGCCACCGCCTGGGGCCGCTATCTCAAGGTTCTCTTCAGCTCCAGCGAATTTATGTTCGTCAACTAGTAACATGATCCGCAAATTCTGGCGCCAAATCCAATCACCCTGAGCAAACAATGACCCATAAATCGCCCAATCCAATGACCCGCCGCGAGGCGCTCTGCAGAGTCGGAAACGGCTTCGGCATGATGGCCTTCGCCGGCATGCTCGGACAATCGCTGGCCAAAGCCGGTATCTCCGGCCCCGATGGTTCGGTGATCGTGCGCAAACTCGATTACCCGCAGCGCGTCAAGCGGGTCATCTTCCTGTTCATGAACGGCGGACTCTCCACCATCGACGCCTTTGATCCCAAGCCCGCTCTCGATAAGTACGACGGCAAGCCCATGCCCGGCGGCTCCATCAAAACCGAGCGCCGCACCGGCGAGCTGATGAAGTCGCCCTTCAAGTTCAAGAAGTACGGCCAGTGCGGCATGGATGTCAGCGAGTTATGGCCGCACTTAGGCGAGGTCGCTGACGATATCTGCTGGGTCCGCTCCGTCTACACCGAAATCCCCAACCACGAGCCCTCCTGCCTCATGCTCAACACCGGCGCCAACCAGGCCGGCCGTCCCTCCATGGGCGCGTGGATCACTTACGGCCTCGGCACCGAAAACCAGAACCTGCCCGGCTTTGTCGTTCTTTGTCCCGATATCCCGACCACCGTGGGTCCGCCGCTGTGGAGTAATGGCTTCCTTCCCGCCATTTACCAGGGAACTTACATTTCCAACAAGGTACAGTCCCGTCCCGGCGCGGGCGGCGACATGGCCGACGCCTCCGACCGCTCCAAGGACGGCGGAAAGGAGAAGCCCAAGAAGGTCACGGTCGAGCGCTCCTTCGATCCCAAGAAACTCATCGCCTATGTGAATAACCCCAAGTTCACCCTCACCGAACAGCGCCGCGAACTCGACTTACTACATAAGCTGGAAGGTATTCGCGAGGAGGAAGTCGGTACCGATTCGCAGGTCGATGGCGTGCTCAAGTCCATGGAGGTCGCCTATCGCATGCAGACCGAGGCGCCGGACGTGTTCGATATCCGCAAGGAATCCCAGGCGACGCTGGATCTTTATGGTCCTGGCGACGTGGCCCGCGGCTGCCTCACCGCCGTGCGCCTGGTGCAGAAAGGCGTGCGCATCGTACAGGTTTACTACTCCAAGGGCGACCCCTGGGATGCCCATCAGGACATCTTCGCCCACAAGGTCAACGCCAAGAACTCCGACCAGCCCTTCGCCGCCGTCATCAAAGACCTGAAGGCTCGCGGACTCTGGAAAGATACCCTCGTCTTGTGCGGTTCGGAATTCGGCCGCACGCCCGTGCGCGAGGTCGGCGGCGCCGGAGCCGGCGTCAAGCGCGGCCGCGATCATAACCCCTTCGGCTTCACCATGTGGATGGCCGGCGGAGCCGTCAAAGGCGGCACCATCTATGGCGCCACCGATGAATTCGGCTTCAAAGCTATCGAAAAGCCGACTCACGTTCACGATATCCACGCCACAATCCTGTATCTCATGGGTATCGACCATACCAAGCTGACTTACCGCTACAGCGGGCGGGACTTCCGCCTGACCGATGTCGCCGGTAACGTTCTCCATGACCTGATCGCATAGGGACGATAGATAGTTTTGATTGGATTTTGTAACTCAGTCCGGTTACTCTATTCCAAATCAGATCAGAGCGTTTCTGGGTCCTCCCGGTCGAGCATAGGTCCATGCGAATTCCATCGAAATAACGGAGAGGGGTTTATGTCTCGTATCGCCAAGATAGCCTTCCTGTCGGCAGTGTGCTATGTGATGCCGGCGGCCGCGCAAACCAGTTCGTTACAAGGCATTGTGTCGGATGCGCAGGGCGCGGTGGTTCCGTCCGCTGTGGTCACCGCAACTAATCAGACGACTTCGCTGGTGCGCAGAGGAATCAGCGACAACAAAGGTGAATACGTCTTCACCCAGATGCCGCCCGGTCCTTACCAGATCTCGGTGGCCAAGCCCGGCTTCCGCGAATACGCTACCGTGGTGACGCTGCAAACCGATACGCCCGCCACTCTGAATATCAAGATGGAATTGGGCCAGGTCACCGAAGTGGTCAATGTGGAAGGCCAGGCGGCGGTCGTCAATACCGAAAACGCGACTGTAGGCAACCCCTTTACCGAAACTCAGGTCAAACAGATCCCCATGCAGGTCCGCAACGTGGTCGCGCTGTTGGGCGTGCAGCCCGGCGTGGCGCCGAGCGGACAGGTAACCGGCGCAAGACCCGACCAGAATAACGTTCTTTTGGACGGCGCCGACGTCAACGACAATCAGGGCGCGAACGGCTTCAACTCCGTCCTCCCCATCCCGCTCGATTCCGTGCAGGAGTTCCGCACCACCGTCACCGGCTTCACCGCCGATATGGGCCGTTCTTCCGGCGGCCAGGTTTCGGTAATCACCAAGAGCGGCTCCAACAGCTTTCACGGCTCGGCCTACGAGTACAACCGCAATACCGATTTCGAAGCCAACACATGGTTCAACAATCGCTCCGGCGTTGCCCGTCCGGCGCTCATCCGCAACCAGTACGGCGCCTCCATCGGCGGCCCGATCCGCAAGAACCGCCTCTTCTTCTTCTTCAACTATGAAGGGCGCACCGATCGCAGCGCCGTTTCCGTGCAGCGCATCGTGCCCACCGATACCTTTAAGCAGGGCCTCATCCTGGTGCAATTGAAGAGCGGGCAGGTCGCGCAACTCAATGCGCAGGACATCGCCGCTATCGACCCGCTGCACCAGGGCGCCAGTGCTTACATGCTAAGCCTGCTCAAACAATACCCCCAAGGCAATTCCCCGGCGCTCTCGGCGGACAAAGGCCTCAACTTCAATGTCGATCTGTTCAATGCGCCCGAGCCGGTCAATCAACACCCCATGGTCGGCCGCATGGACTATAACATCGATCAGGCGGGCAAGCATACGATTATGGTTCGCGGAACCCTGAATTACTCCGCGCAAGTAACTTCTGCCGCCGAGTTTCCCGGACAGGCCCCGGCGCAGCAGACCGAAGATAACTCGCGCGGCGTAGCGGTTCGCTACACCGCTGTACTTTCCCCGCACATGGTCAATGTTCTCAGCTACGGGTATACAAGGCTGGGCAGCAACGCCACCGGCACCGAAACCGTCGTGCCGTCATTCTATTTTGCGAACCTGGTGCCGACCAGCAGACCGAGCATCCGGATCGCCCCGACCACCAACATTACCGACGATTTGACGTGGACCAAGGGGCGTCACACCGTCCAGGTGGGTTTCAACGTCCGCGTGATCTCGAACGACCGCCAAAGCTTCAGCAACGTGCCGAGTTACAGTTTCGCGCGGAACACGCTGCTGGGGTTAGGCGCGGATATCGATGCGGACGTGGTCTCCTATCTGCAGCCGCAATACGGCTCGGGCGTAGCCCTGTCTTCGGCCACCAACGTGACCAACGCTTTCGGCGCGCTGCTGGGTCTCGTGAATCAATACAGCGCGACCTACAATTACACCGTCAAAGGCGCGACCATTCCTTTCGGCAGCCCCGTGACCACACGCTTTGCGTCCAAAGGCATCGACGAGTATGTCATGGACACCTTCAAATGGAAGCCCAACGTCACGATCACCTACGGCGTGCGCTATTCGATCGATGGCGTACCGTACGAAGCCAACGGCAACGAGGTGGTGGCTTCCACATCGCTGAATCAGTATTTCGCGCAGCGCGTGGGCGGTCAGGCCATCGGCTATCCAGGCTTCGCCCTGCCCTCGGCACTGGTCTCTTACGCTCCCGGCGGGCCTCTGAATAGTGGTCCGGGTTACTATCCCACCGATTACCACGATGTTGCTCCTCGCGTCTCCATCGCCTATGCCACTACCAGCGGTTCGCTGCTGGAGAAGATTTTCGGCAAGGGAAGCGTGATCCGGACTGGCGCCGGCAAGATTTATGACCACTACGGCGCTTCCATGGCCAACAGCCTGGCCTCCTCCGGCTCGCCCGGCCTCGCGACGGCACAGTCCCAGCTTTCCAATACCAACTTTACGAGCGCGCCCCGCTATACCGGGAGTGCGCTCCCGGTGATTCCATCCGATCCCTTCACCGGATTCCCGTACACTCCGGCGACTATCGTTGGTGGATTCACCACCTATGATGGCGTGGCCGATAACCTGAAGGCTCCTTACGAATATGTCCTGAACGCCAGCGTCGCGCGGCCGCTGCCGAAGCATCTGAGCCTGGAAGTCGGGTATGTGGGCCGCCTCGGGCACCGCGAGATCGTCAATGAAGATTACGGCCAGCCGCTCACGCTGTTCAAGGATCCAAAGTCCGGCCAGAACCTGCAGCAGGCCGGCATTGCGCTGGCGAATCTCTATAACTCGGGCCTGTCTCCCGCCCAGGTGAAGGCCAACCCCGGCATGGTTCCCGCGCAGCCGTTCCTGGAAAACATGTTTCCCGGCGCACAGAACGATTACATCAAGGGCAGTGCGACGGCGAACTTCTTCTACGATTGGTACGGCAATTACTCGGGCAGCTTCCTGGATACTCTGAATGACATGGACCGCATCCGGCTGTCGAACGGCGGTTGTATCTCGCTTTACGGATGCAACACCTTCTATGCGCTCCAGAATTCCGGACTCGAGACATTTACGAACAACGGCACCTCGAGTTACCACGCCATGACCGTGGTGCTGCGCCGTGCTGTGCAAAGTGGCTGGGGATTCGACTTCAATTACACTCTGAGTCACGCCATCGATAATGACTCTTCCTCGGAAACGAGCGGCGGCGGCGTCATCCAGGACGCCTTCAACCCGCGCGGCAGCCTGGGGCCCTCCGACTTCGACCAGCGCCACACCATCACCGCGGACGGCATTTTCGAACTGCCGTTCGGCAAGGGAAAACCGTTCCTTGCATCCGAGAACAAGTTTCTCAATGCCATCGTAGGCGGCTGGCTCGCCACTACTCTGGTCACCTTCAATACCGGCACGCCGATTAGCCTGCTGGCGTCGGGCGTCTACAACGTGAACTATGAAAACTCGTCCTATGCCATGCTGCTGCCGGGATCGTCGCTCCCCGTAAACCGCTTCGGGTTCGATAACAACGGCAACCCGAGCATCTTTGCCAACACCAGCGCCATTAACAGCTTTGTGGCGTCATACCCGGGCGCCGTTGGAAGCCGCGGGATCGTGCGCGGGCCGAAGTTCTTCGATACCGATGTCGCCCTGAGCAAGTATTTTCGCATCAAAGAAAATCATCGCATCCAGATTCGCGGCGAAGCGTTCAACCTGATCAACAATGTGAATTTCTCCAATCCATCGTCGAGCAACCTGAGCATTTACAACCCGACAACGTTCGGCGAAATCACCTCCCAGGCCGGCACCAGCAACACCACCAGCCAGGGAGGCCCGCGCGTCATGCAGTTCGCATTACGATACGAGTTCTAAGTTAGTTGGTTACGGTGGCGCCGGCTGCAGGACCGCCGGCGCTGCCGTGTTATTCTCCACTATGATCGTTCTGTTCATGCTGCTGGCCATGTCTGCCGCCTCCGCGCAACCGCCCCAGGTCGAAACCGGCACGCTTCCCGCTCACTGGATCACCGGCGGGCCCAACTGCATCGAAGTCCCCGATTGGCAGGTCCATGAGTACAATGCCGGCTTTCTGATTCTGCGCGAGAGCGGCTGCATCAACTACGAAAAGCCATTCCTCTACCTGATTTTCGGACGCGACCGCGCGCTGCTGGTGGATACCGGAGCCGGCCACGTCAATACCGCGGCATTTGTCGAGAGCGTGCTGGCGAAGCACGGCAAGGTCCCGCTGGTGGTTGCCCACTCGCACGGCCACGGCGACCACGTCGCGGGCGATGCCGGGTTTCAGAATATGGAGGGCGTGACGTTTGTCGCCGCGACCCCGGATGCGGAGCAGAAGGCTTTCGGTATCGCCAAATGGCCGGACGAGACCGGCTCCATCGACTTGGGAGACCGCGTCATCGACGTGATTCCCATTCCCGGCCATCAGCCCGCGCACGTTGCGTATTACGATCGCCGCACCGGCATCTTACTCACGGGCGACCATCTTTACCCCGGCCGTCTGTATGTCGCCGATTTTCCGGCCTACCTCGCGAGCACGCGGCGCCTGGTGGAGTTCACCGCGGCGCACCCGGTCACTCACATCCTCGGCTGCCACATCGAGCAATCCACGACGCCTTATGTGGATTACCCCATCGGCACGAAGTATCAGCCGCAGGAACACGCTCTGGAGTTAGGCCGCGCGCAGTTACTCGAGTTGCTCGCCGGCTTGGAAGCGATGCACGGAACCCCCGTCCGCGCCTGGTTCCGCGATTTTACGATATGGCCGAAATAGCCAGCGAAACGCCTTCCAGGCGGTCCACCAGCGCCGGGATCTCGTGATCCTGGCATGGGCTCGGCACCGGGAAATCGAGCATCACGCGCGAGCCGGCATCGGGCGTTTCTTTGGCGAGCACAATCACCCGCGTGCCCATCGCCAGCGCTTCGTGCGTGTTGTGAGTCACGAAGAGTATGGTGGTGCCGGTGGCCTTCCACAAGTCGCGGATGAGCCTCTGCATCTCTTTGCGGGTGCCGGGATCGAGCGCGCTGAAGGCTTCGTCCATCAGCAGAATGCGCGGGCGCGCCATGAGCGCCTGCGCGATGGCGACGCGCTGCTGCATGCCGCCGGAGAGCTGGTCGGGATACTTGGGGGCGTCGGATTCGCGCAGTCCGATGCGCCGCAGATAGCCGAACGCCTGTTCGCGCAGCTCGCGGCGGCGGCGGAAATAGCGCGGCAGGCGGCGCGTGAAAAGGTTGAATTCGGAGACCTCGGGGCCGAAGGTGATGTTATCGAGCACCGTCTTATCGGGAAACAGCGAGTATTTCTGCGGCACGTAGCCGCGCGTGCGGTCGGGCTGGCGATGCTCGCGGCCATCGATCAGTATGCGCCCGCCGCCCGGCCGTTCAGAGCCCAGAACCAGGCGCAGCAGCGTGGATTTGCCGCAGCCGGTCTGCCCCAGCAGGCAGACGAATTCGCCTTCTTCGATTTCCAGATCGATGCGGTCCAGGACGGTCCGCGGCGGCTTGCCGTATGCGATCGAGACGTTCTGAATCTGGATGAGCGGCATGGTTTCAGGCCTCCCGGAACCACGGATGAAGCGCCTTATTGAACAGCTTCATCCCCAGGTCCACCAGAAACAGCAGCAGCGCCACCCACAACACGTACGGAATGATGACGTCCATCCCCATGTGGCGGCGCATGAGCGCGATGCGGTAAGCCAGGCCGTCGGTGGAGGCGATCATCTCGCCGGCGAAGAGGAACAGCATCACGGCTTTCAAATTGAGGCGGATGCTGTTGAGCACGCGGGGCATGATCTGTTTCAAGACGACGCGATAGGCAACGTCGAAATCGCCCGCGCCCAGCGTGAATGCCTTCACAAGCTGTTCCGGAGGCACCGAGCGCGTCAGGTTGAAGGTGTCCAGAATAATGGTCGGAGCGACCCCGATGACGATGAGCATCACCTTCGCCAGCTCGTCGATTCCGAAGGCGATAAACAGGATGGGCAGCAGCGAAAGCGCGACGATCTTATCGAAGAACAGCACGAACCGGAGAAAGAACGAGCCGATGTACGGAAACAGGCCCATGTGCAGGCCCAGCACCACCGCGGGGATCAGGAGCAGCATGCTGTAAAAGAAGCGGCGGGCAGTGGCGCGCGTGTCTTTCCAGAGCATGCTTTGGAAGAAGCGCGTCGCCAGCGGCGCAGTCTCGGGCACCGGCTCTTCGTCCTCGGGCGCCTGCAGCGCGGCGTTGACCATGCCTTGCGCCATCTGCGAGACGGTGGGCATGACGCGATCGTCGGGGTTGTCGCGATGGCGCGCGCGCGAAGCATAGAAGTAGGCGGTGATGCCGCCGGCGAACAACAGCCAGGAAAGCACCAGCGCGCTGGTGCGGGAAGGCCTGGCGTTGATGAGAAGAAATCCGGAGGCCATCAGCAGCTCACAGTTTCCCCGCGGCCGCGGCCTGCATGTAAGAGAGATCGAACTGGAAGCGCACGCGATCGGGCTTGCCCTGCACGAAGCCATCGGGATAGCGGATGGCGACATCGTCGGGTGATGCGGTGTGTTCGCCCAACAGGCCGTGATCGAAGCAGAACTGGCGCACGGAAGCCATCTTCTGTTTGAGCTCGGGCGCGGCGCCGAACTGGACGGCCGATTGCGGCGTATAAAACATCCTGGTGGTGGTGAGCTGCTCTTTGTAAGAAGCCAGCGAATCGCCAGAGCCCTCGGCGACTTCGGCCAGGATTTTGTCTGTCTGCGGACCGCGGCCGTTCATCAGCGCCAGCATTTCGTACCACGCGCCGGTGAGCGCTTTGGCGAACCGCTTTCCCGCGCCATCGGAGCGGTTCAGCACGTCGGTCCGAACCACGGTGAGATCGAGAATTTCGCCGGGAATCTGCGAAGAGTTGAAGAGCGAAGTGATGCCTCTTTGTTTGACGATCTGCGAGACCATGGGCTTCCAGGTGACGACGGCGGAGGCGCTGGAATCGCCCAGGAAAGCGCCGGCGATATCGGAATCGCTGGTGTTGATCATACGCACGCGCCGGATGTCGTTGTGCAGCCCCGCCATGGTCATGGCGCGGTCGAAGAGATACTCGGAAACCGTCTTCTGCACCAGCAGCATTTTCTTGCCGGGCAGATCTTTCAACTGCAGCCCGTTGCGGACCAGGAGGGCATCGTTGCCGTTGGAGTAGTCGCCGATCAGGATGGCGGTGGTGGGGACGCCGGAAGCGGCCGGCATATCGATGGCTTCCATGTTGGTCATGGTGCAGGCATCGATGTTGCGAGCTACGAAGGCATCCAGCGAGGGCGCGTAATCGAAGCGCTGGACTTTGATATTGATTCCGTACTTATCCGCCCACTTATGCAGAATTCCGGCTTTGGCCATGTAAGAATACGGCGTCCAGCCGGCGTATATGGACCACCCTACGGTAAAGGTCGGCTTTTGTGCATAACAGGTAAGCGCGGCGAGAAACAGGAAAATGGATCGTCGTGGCATCGTCGTTCCACTGGAATCGAAAGTAGTGGCGACGTGGCCGGGACTGAGTGCTTTCGGTAATTTTATCATGGGCGGCAAACGGGGCCGCCAGCGAATTCTTTTATGGGGCCGATTGACCTTATTAATGGGCCCCCGCCAAAAAGCTGCGCCAGCCTCCAAACCGCGTGATTTCCCGCGCATCGCGCACCGTGTAAGGCTCGGCCAGAAAACAACTGACGCGCTCGCCGGTTTCCATGAGAACGCTGCCGATGGAGAGCGGCGCGGGCACCGCGGCAACGAATCCTCCGAAGCAGTTTTCCGGAACCGCCCAGATTTCTACTTCGATGCCGGGCCCCGTGAATTCCGGATCGAAAATGAGGCCCGGCTTGGGCGGCAGCGTTCGGTCCAACGCGTACAGGCGATATCCCGGCGCGGTGCGGCAGGTCTTCATTCGGCGGGCGCCGCGGTTGGTCAACTGCCAGTTGAGCGGCTGCCCTTCCAGGTGCGCGCCCATCACGGCGAGCGCCACGCATCCGGGCGGAACGGCGCCGAGATTCACCGGCGGCGCGGGCAGCGAGGCCTGCGCGCGATGGAAGCTATCGGCGAGCCACAGCAGGGCCTCATCGCTGCACGCGGGGCCGATCACGGAGATGCCGAACGGCAGCCCGTTGGGACGGAAGCCGGCGGGCACAGCCACGGCGGCAAGATCCAGCAGGTTGACGAAATTGGTGTAGTAACCGAGGTTGGTGTTCAACTGAATGGGATCGGCGGCCACGGCTTCGTGGGTGTAGGTAGTGCCGGTGGTGGGAAGCAGCAGCGCATCCATGCGCGCCCATTCGGCCTCGGTGGCGCGGCGCAACTCGCGCAGGCGATACTCGGCGGCGTAGGCTTCCGAGGCGGAGTAGCGCGCGGCGCCGGAAATGATTTTGCGGACCGTGGGATCCATGGCATCGGCGTTGGCTTCGAGAAACCCGCCGATGGCCGCGAGGCGCTCGGCCACCCAGGGGCCGGAGTAGAGCAGCGCGGCGGCATCGCGGAAGAGCGTGTAATCGATTTCGACTTTCTCGCCGCCGATGGCTTCGAAACCGGCGGCGGCTTTTTCGAAGAGCGCGGCCGCGTCGCAATCGCCGAAGAACTCCAGGTGCTCGCGCGCGGGAACGCCGAAGCGGAACGGGCCGCCGGCCCACGGGGACGCGCCGGCGCCGGGCTCGAGGCGGCGCGAGTAGGGGTCGGCGGCATCGAAGCCGCGCGCGGCGTGCCACACGGCATGGGCGTTGTGACAGTTGCGGGCGAAGATCGAGATGCAATCCAGGCTGCGGCAGGCGGGCACCAGTCCGGAAGTGCTGAGAATGCCGCGCGTAGGCTTGAGCCCGACCAGGTTGTTGAAGGCCGCGGGAACGCGCCCCGAGCCCGCGGTATCGCTGCCGAGCGCGAAGGTCACCAGGCCGCGAGCCACCGCCACGGCGGAGCCGGAACTGGAGCCGCCGGAGATGTAGCGCTCGTCGAAGACGCAGGAACAGGCGCCATGCGGGCTGCGCGCGCCCACCAGCCCGGTGGCGAACTGATCGAGATTGGTTTTGCCGATGGGGATGGCGCCGGCATCGATGAGCAGCTGCACGACGGTGGCGCTGCGGCGCGGCGTGTACGCGTATGCCGGGCATCCGGCGGTGGTGGGCAGGCCTTCCAGATCGATGTTGTCTTTGATGGCGAAGGGCACGCCGTAGAGCGGGCGGGCCGCGCCCAGGGGATCGGCTTCGAGCCGGCGCGCCTGCGCGAGGGCGTGCTTGCGCGGAACCAGCGAAATCCAGACCGGGTGCAGCAGGCCGGCGGCGATGCCATCGTAGACGGCGTTGACGATCTCGCAGGGCCGGGCGGCGCCGCTCTTGTAGAGCGCGGCCAGCGATGCCAGATCCAGAGGCGGAAGCGCGCTCACAACGCGGCCTCCTGGCGGAACGTGACGAGGTGTTGTCCGGCCGAGACGAGCGCGCCGGTGACGCAATTGAGCTTCTCCACGATACCCGCGCCGGGCGCGGTGACGGCGATTTCCATTTTCATGGCTTCGAGCACAATGAGCTTCTGTCCGGCTTCCACGCGCTGGCCGGGCTCGACCGCGATGTTCCACACGCTGGCGGCGACGGGCGAACAGACAGGGCGGCAGCCTTCGGGAATGCCATCGAGCGGGGCGAGATCGAGCGCGGCTTCGGCGATCTCGACAGGGCGGTCGGCGCCGCTCCGCGCCCACCGCTCGCGCTCGGCTTCGAAGGCGGCCTGCTGGGTATTCTTAAACGCGGCGGATTCTTTGGCGACGGAGCGCAGAAACTTGTGATACCGCTTCAGGCTGAACTCTTCGCGCTCAATGCGCAGCGGGTAGCCGCCGTAGGGAAAGCTTTCCCGAATCTCGAGCAACTCGGGCGCGGTGACCTGGTAGAAACGGATGCGGTCGAAGAAGCGCAGCAGCCACGGCGTGCCGGGTTCGAATTCGGGCGTGGAGCGGAAGGTGTTCCACATTTGCAGGGTGCGGCCGACGAACTGATAGCCGCCGGGACCCTCCATGCCGTAGACGCAGAGGTAGGCTCCGCCGATGCCGACGGCGTTTTCGGGCGTCCAGGTGCGCGCCGGATTGTACTTGGTGGTGACCAGGCGGTGGCGAGGATCGATGGGGGTGGCGACGGGCGCGCCGAGATATACGTCGCCGAGCCCGAGCGCCAGGTAATCGGCGGAGAAGACGATGCGGCGCACGTCTTCGATGGAATCGAGGCCGTTGATGCGGCGGATGAATTCGATGTTGCTCGGCGCCCAGGGAGCATCGGGGCGCACGGATTGCGTGTATTTGCGGATGGCAAGCTGCGTCGCGGGATCGTCCCAGGAGAGCGGCAGGTGAACGACGCGCGATGGCACGGAGATATCGTCGAGGTTGGGGATGCGGCGTTCGCAGGCTGCGAGGGCATCGAGGAGTTCGTCGCGGCGCAGGCGCGAATCGTAGTGGATGTGGAGCGAGCGCACGCCCGGAGTGATATCGACGATGCCGGCGAGCCCGAGCGCGCGCAGTTCGCCTTCGAGGAGATGGACGCGGAAACGGAGGTTGAGATCGAGGAGGTTGGGGCCGTATTCGACGAGCAGGTAGCGGTCGCCATCGGCGCGGCAGACGACCGCGGGAGCGTGCGCGCCGGAGGGCTGCGAACGCAGCACCGGGTCTTCGCGATGGGGTTCGGGGAGGGCGGGGAAGGCGGCATCGGGCGCGGCGAGGTAGTGCTCGATGGCGCGGTCGAGTTGTTCGGCCTGTTCCTGCGAGATGGGGCGAAAGCGGACGGAATCGCCGGGTTTGAGCTGCCCCATCTTCCAGAGGTCGGCGTGCGCGATGGTGGCGAGGCAGACGAAGCCGCCGAGAGAGGGGCCATCGGGGCCGAGGATGACGGGCATGTCGCCGGTGAAATCGACCGTGCCGATGGCGTAGGCGTTGTCGTGAATGTTGGAGGGGTGCAGGCCGGCTTCGCCGCCGTCTTTGCGCGCCCACTGGGGCTTGGGTCCGACGAGGCGGATGCCGGTGCGGTCGGAATGGTGATGGACCTTCCAGACGGTGGAGAAAAACGCGTCGGCGCCGGCTTCGGTGAAGAAATCGGGCGCGCCGTGCGGACCGTAAAGCACGGCGATTTCCCACGCGGGGGAATAACTCGGCGGTTCGGCGATCGGGCGCGGAGGCGCGGAAGCGGCGCCGATGTGGAGGACATCGCCCGCGCGCAGTACGCGTCCGGCGTGGCCGCCGAACTTACCGAGGATGAACGTAGAGCGGCTGCCGAGATACGCGGGAACATCGATGCCGCCGGCGATGGCGAGATACGCGCGGTTGCCGGCGCCCTGGCAGAAGGCCATTTCGAGCACTGAGCCGGCTCTCACGGGCACGGCTTGCCAGAGCGGCACGCGGCGGCCATCGAGCTGGGGTGCGAAATCGGCTCCGGCGATAGCGATGACGGTGTCGCATTCGAAGCGCAGGGTGGGGCCGGCGACAGTGATTTCGAGCGCGGCGGCGGAGGGGTCATTGCCGGCGAGTCGATTGGCGATGCGGAATGCCAGGGAATCCATGGGGCCGGAGGGCGGCACTCCGACGTGCCAGTAGCCGAGGCGGCCGGGGTAATCCTGCACGGTGGTCTGCGTGCCAGCTTCGAGAACTTCGATGACGGAGCGGCGGTAGGCGAATTGGGAAAGGTACGCGGTGGTGATGCGGCCTTCGAGAAAGACGGGGTCGGCGCAGACCTGGCGGAGGTAATCGAGATTGGTTTCGATGCCTGCGATGCGGCAGGCGGCGAGCGCGGCGCGGAGCCTGGCGGTGGCGTCGGCGCGGGATTCGCCGCGCACGATCACCTTGGCGAGCATGGGGTCATAGTAAGGCGTGACTTCGGCGCCGGGCTCGATCCAGGTTTCGACGCGGGTATCGGGCGACCACGCGACGGCAGAGAGGCGGCCGGCCGAGGGCTGGAAGTTTTTCGCGGGATCTTCGGCGTAAATGCGGACCTGGATGGAGTGGCCGGCGCGGCGCGGGGCGAGGGTATGGAGCGGCGGAAGGTCGCCGGAGGACTGGCGGATCATCCATTCGACGAGATCGATGCCGATGGTTTCTTCGGTGACGCCGTGCTCGACTTGCAGACGGGTGTTGACTTCGAGGAAGAAGAAACGGGCGGTGTCGCTATCGAAGAGGAACTCGACGGTGCCGGCGGAGCGGTAGCGCACGGCTTCGCCGAGACGGATGGCGGCAGCGAAGAGTTCGGCGCGAACGGCATTGGTGAGAGCGGGGGCGGGAGTTTCCTCGATGACTTTCTGATTGCGGCGCTGGGCGGAGCAATCGCGTTCGCCGAGGGCGAGAACGGCGCCATGGCCATCGCCAAAAATCTGCACTTCGATGTGGCGGGCGCGGGAGACGAATTTTTCCAGGTAGAGGCCGGCGGTGCCGAAACTGGCCTGGCTGAGGCGCTGCACGGCTGCGAAGTTTTCGTCCAGCTCCTGGGCTGTGCGGCACAGTCGCATGCCGATGCCGCCGCCGCCCGCGGTGCTCTTCAGCATGACGGGGTAGCCGATTTCGCCGGCGGCGCGGGCGGCCTCTTCGGGCGAATCCAGAAGGCCGGTTCCGGGCAGCAGCGGCACACCACTTTCCTGCGCGATGCGCCGCGCGGTGTGCTTAAGTCCGAAATCGCGCATCTGCGCGGGGGTGGGTCCGATGAAGGCGATTCCGGCGGCTTCGCAGGCTTCCGGGAAGGCGGCGTTTTCGCTGAGAAACCCGTAGCCGGGATGGATGGCCTGCGCGCCGGTGGAACGCGCGGCGGCGAGAATGGCGTGGATGGAGAGATAGCTTTCCGAGGCCGGCGGCGGGCCGATGCGCACGGCTTCATCGGCCGTGCGGACGTGCAGCGAGTGGCGGTCGGCATCGGAGTAGACACTCACGGAGGCGATGCCCATGCGCCGCAGCGTGCGCAGAATGCGGCAGGCGATGGCGCCGCGGTTCGCGATGAGGACCTTGCGAAACATCAGGCCGCCGGAGCGTCCCAGATGAGAACCTGCACCGGCGTAGGGTTGTAGGCGTTGCAGGGGTTGTTGAGCTGCGGGCAGTTGCTGATGACGCAGAGGACGTCGGTTTCGGCGCGCATCTCGACGTATTTGCCGGGTTCGGAGATGCCGTCTTCAAATGTCAGCCTGCCTTCGGGAGTGACGGGCACGTTCATGAAGAAGTTGATGTTGCTGGTGAGATCGCGCTTGGTCATGCCGTGGTCCCATTCGAGGATGGCCTTGAGGAAGCTGCCGCGGCAGGCGTGCATGTGGCGCTTTTCGATGGCGTAGCGCACCATGTTGGATTCGTGCGCGCAGGCGCCGCCCAAAGTATCGTGGCGGCCGCAGGTATCGGCCACAATGGTCACGAGCACGGTGCCGGCACCGGTGAGCAGGCGCGTGCCGGTGGTGAGATAGATGTTGCGCTGGCCGCGAATGGTGTCCTGCGCGCTGTAGCGATCGGAATAATCGTGCGCGTTATAGAAGAGCGTATCGACGGACTGGTTGCCGTGCAGATCGACGATGCGGAAAGTCTGCCCCTGTTTGATTTCGCCGAGCCAGGGTTCGCCGGCGGGAACGATTTCGCTATAGACGGCGCTCTGGGGATCGAGCTTGCTTTCGATCATAAGAAATACCTTTCGGTGAGAGTGAAGCCTCGGGCGTTTTCGGGGCGCGAGAGGCGGCATGGGTCGTCGGGGGAAGCGGGGGCGGAGCGGAGCACGGCGAGTTGCACGGGCTTGGGGGCGTAGCGGGGGTTGGGGTCGAGCGGGTGCTGGCAGGTGTTGAGAATGACCAGCGTGTTCATTTCGGAGCGGATCTCGACGTAGGCGCCGGGGTGGGAGTTGGCTTCGGCGAAGCTCATGGCGCCGGTGGAATCGACATCGACGCGGCTGAAAAAGTTGACGTTGGCGGCGAGATCGCGCGGGCCGAGTCCCCACTTGGAGAGCTCGATGAGGAAGCTGTCGCGGGCGTTCTTGTAGGAATCGTTACGGCAATCCTGGTAGCGCGATTCGCCATACCTGGCGCGGACGAGGGCGGCGTTGGAGCAGCCGCCGATGGGGTCGTGCCAGCCCACGGTGTCTTCGACGATGGAGCAGAGGATGCGGCCCATGTCGGAGTAGAGAACGTAGCCCTTGGTGAGGCGCGCGATGTGCTGGGCCTTGAGAGTGTCGGGCATGTTGTAGCGCTCGGCGGGGCACTCGAAGTTATAGAAGACGGCGCCGGCGTTGGCGCCGCCTTCGAGATCTGTAAGGCGCAGCGTGGTGCCGCGCTTGAGAACGTGCGACCACGCGGCGCCGGGCTGCACGAGTTCCTGGTAGAGAATATCGGCCATAGAGACTCCTTGTCCGTGTGCGACTGACAGAGGCACCGCTCCCCTCGGTCGCGGCTCCGGGAGCGGGCGGGAGACTACGCGATCGGAGAGAGCCTGGGAGGGCCGCAACAGACGTCCATGGCGGTGAGCCTGAGGAAGACGTGAATGGCTATCCGGGCGCGCGGTGAGCGGTTGGCAAGCGCCATGGACATGGCGTCAGTATGACAGAGGACAGCTTCGGGAGCGAACAAATTCTTTCTATTTCGCGAATAAAGGAAAGAAGGGAGAAGCGGATGCTAGGGGGCGGTTTTGCGCGCTTCGAGCATTCTGCGATATGCGTCGAGGAGCTGTTCGCGGGCATCGTTCGCCAGCGGCGCGGGCATGTCTTCGGGCTGATAGGTGCGGCAGAGGGCCACGGTCTTGCGCAGGCTTTCGGCGAACTCGATGCACGGCGGGCAGCCGGCGATGTGGGCTTCGATTTCGCTGCAGGCTTCGGGCGGGAGTTCGAGATCGAGATACTCGGAGAGCAGGGCGAATACATCCTTGCATTTGCCGGGGCGCTGAACAGGCTCCATGTCATTCTCCTCGCGCGGGGACGGCGCGCAGGTACTCATCCAGTTTCTGGCGGAGGGCCAGACGGGCGCGGTGCAGGCGGGTTTTGACGACGTCCTCGGTCAGATCGAGGACGCGGGCGGTGTCCTGCGTGGAGAGCTCTTCGACATCGCGCAGCAGGAGCACGGAGCGGTAATTCTCGGGCAGTTCGCCGATGGCGCGATCGAGCGCGGCCTTCATTTCCGACTGCAGAAACTGGTCGTCGGGGAGGCGGGACCAATCGGCGATCTGGAGCGTGGCGTGGCCGCCATCGTGATCGACGGTGGGGCGGAGTTCATCGAGAGAGATTTCGTGCGAGGGGGCGAAGACGCTCTTGCGGCGCTTCATGAGGCAGGCGTTGCGGGCGATTTGAAAGACCCAGGGGCGGACGCGTTCGGGTTCGCGGAGCTGCGCGAAATTCTCGAAGACGCGGAGCAGGGTCTCCTGCGCGACTTCCTCGGCGTCTTCGCGGTGGCCGCACATGAGCCAACTGTAGTGGAAGATTTTGGCGCGAAAATGTTCGACGAAACGATCGAACGCTTCGGCGTCGCCGGCCATGAGGCGCCGGGCGAGCTCCACTTCGGTGTCACGTTCCAACATCCGGTACCGCTCCAATTGTAGCGGGCGGACGGCGGCGAGAATTTCTCTTGCAACCTGACTATCCTAATAGTAGACTGGACGAGATCGCAGTTGATTGATATGGCCAACCCCAAACTGACGAAACTGGAGCTGCGGATTCTGGAAGTCCTCTGGCAGAAGGGCGCCTGCTCGGTGCGGGAGATTCAGGAGACATTTCCGGAAAGCTCGCGGCCGGCGTATACCACGGTGCAGACGACCGTGTATCGCCTGGAGCGAAAGAAGGCGCTGCGCTGCGTCAAGCGCATCAGCAACGCGAACATTTTCGAGGCGGCGATTTCGCGCAAAGACGCGCAGCGGAGGCTGATCGACGAACTGCTGGCGCTGTTGGGGGGGCGGGGAAAGCTGGTGATGGCGCACCTGGTGGAGGCCGGCGAGATCACCCTGGACGATGTGAAGGAGGCCGAGAAGGCGCTGCGCAAATCGGCGAGAAAGGACAAAACGCAATGACCGGACTTTCGGCGATAGCGAACCATTTGTGGCAATCGACAGTTTTCGCCGCGGCGGCGTGGCTCCTGACGCTGGCGCTCGGGCGCAACCGCGCGGCGGTGCGCTACGGGGTGTGGCTGGCGGCATCGGTGAAATTTCTGATTCCGTTCTCCTGGATGGTGGCGTTGGGCAGCCGGTTCGCGTGGCGCGCGGCGGCGGCCGGCGGGGAACTGCAGCTTTCTTCGATGATGGACCAGATCGGGCGGCCGTTCGCCGCGCCGGCGCAGGCGGTACAGGCGGGCGGCGCGCCGCGGGCTTCCGGAGAAATGCTGGGGCTCTGGCTGCTGGGCGCGTGGCTATGCGGAGTCGTGCCGGGACTCGTGTTCTGGTTCCGCAGATGGTATCGGATGCGCGCCACGGAGCGCGCGGCGAGGCCGCTCGATTGGAGATTGGCGGTTCGCGCGAAGGCTTCGCGGGAGCGGATCGAGCCGGGTGTGTTCGGGATTTTCGATCCGGTGCTGCTGCTGCCGGAAGGCATCGAGGACCGGCTGACGCCGGAGCAGTTGCATCTGATCGTGGCGCATGAATTAGCCCACGCGCGGCGGCGGGACAATCTGACGGCGGCTCTGCACATGGTGGTGGAGACGCTGTTCTGGTTTCATCCGGCGGCGTGGTGGATCCGGACGCGGCTGATCGAGGAACGGGAGCGGGCCTGCGACGAAGCGGTGCTGAGCGAGGCGGGCGACCCGGCGGTGTACGCCGAAGGGATTTTGAACGTCTGCAAGTTTTACCTGGCGTCGCCGCTGGCCTGCGCGGCGGGCGTGACGGGAAGCGATCTGCGGCGGCGGATCGAGTCGATTGTGGCGCATCGCGCGGCGCGCAGCCTGAACGGCGTGCGGAAGGCGCTGGTGACGGCGGCAGCGCTGGGCGCGATCGCGGGGCCGATTGCGCTGGGGGTGATGGGAGTTCGGTCCGGGAGAAGCCAGACGCCGGACCAGACGCCGATTCCGGCGTTCGAGGCGGCATCGGTGAAGGTGAATCACGATGGCGCGAAGGGCGGGAGGACGCGCAGCATCGAGCCGGGGCGCATCACCTATCTCGACACGACCCTGGGCGATTTCATCGCCATGGCGTATGGCGTGAAGCAGTATCAACTCGCGGGGCCGGACTGGATTGTGGGCCCCGGCAGCTATGACCGGTACGACATTGTGGCCACGGCGGGAGGCGCGGCGCCCGCGGCGGAGATCCGGCGCATGCTGGGCCCGCTGCTGGAGCAGCGGTTCCATTTGCAGTTCCATCGCGAGACGAAGGAGCTTGCGGTATATGCAATGACCCTTGCGAAGGGCGGGCCGAAATTCCACCAGAAGGGGGACGGCGGGGCGAGGAGTCTGAGGCCGACAAACGATGGCGTCCTGAGTTTCCAGAACTGGTCTATGGAAGACCTGGGGGACTGGCTTTCCGGACTTCCCTCGCTGGCGCGGCCGGTAGTGGATCGCACGGGGTTGGAGGGTAGTTACACGTTTGAGGCGAATCTTTTCGGTTTTCCGAAGGGCGCCTCGCCGTACGACATCAAGATGGGGATCATGAACGCGGACGCGACCGAGACGGTGATGGCGAACATGCCGGCAGAGCTCGGGTTGAAGCTGGAAGGGACGAAGGCGCCGATCGAAATGCTGGTGATCGATCACGCGGACAGGGTGCCGGTGGCGAATTAGGCGGGAGCGGGGAGAAAAGGCGCCGCTCCCTGGGGTTGCGGCTCGGCCAACGATTAGCCGGCGACGGCCTGGCACTGCTCCAGGTCTTGCGGCTGGATCTGCACGGCCTTTTCGCAGTTGATCATCCACGGCGTGCCGAACTGATCGACCAGCATGCCGAAGCGCTGCGCCCAAAAGGTTTCGCCGATGGGCATGCAGATTTTGCCGTTTTCGGAGAGCTCCCGGAAGACGCGATCGGCCTCGGCGGGCTCTTTCACACTGAGCGTGACGGAGAAGCCCTGCGGCTCCCGGTAGCGGTCGGGCGGGCAATCGGAGGCCATGATCACCTGGCCGTTGAGATTCAGGCGGCCGTGAAGAACCTTGTTGCGCAGTTCGGCGGGCGAGTGCGCGGCAGCGGGGGTGCCTTCATATTGCAGCAGACATTCGATTTTGGCGCCGAGCGCGCGCTCGTAGAACCTGAAGGCGGCTTCGCATTGACCATTGAAGTTCAAATAAGGATTCAGTTGCATCGTCTCACTCCTCTTCGTGTTGGGTTCGGGTTGGATTCGCAACCCGGATCTACTATGAAGTCGGACGAGGGCCGGCGAAATCGACACCGGACAGGAATTATTTTTCGGGCAAGCCGGGGACTTCGATCACGGGGCGGATTTCGACGGTGCCCCACTTTCCCGCGGGGATGAGGCCGGCGATTTCGATGGCCTGATCGAGGTTGGCGACGTCGATGAGGTAGTAGCCGCCGAGCTGCTCGCGGGTTTCGGCGAATGGGCCATCGGTCACCAGGCGGCGGCCGTCCTGAATACGCACGCTGGTGGCGGTGGACGTGGGATGCAGCGGCGCGGAGGCAACGTACTGGCCGGCGGCGTGGAGCCGGCGGGCGTAGCCGGCGGACTCCTCGTAACATTTCGCACGGTCGGTTTCGCTGAGCGCGTTCTCGTCGATGTAAATCAGCAGCATGTATTGCATGGCAGGTCTCTCTTCAGGGTAGTCGAACGGCGCTGGAGGGAATCGACCGCGCGGCCAAAAAAGCTACAATCGGCCATGGCTTCAGAAGCAGCGGCCGCCGTGGAAGCAGTGTACCGCGAAGAGTGGGGCCGGATTGTGGCTACGCTGATCAAGCTGGTGGGCGATTTCGACCTGGCCGAGGAATGCGCGCAGGAAGCCTTCACGGCGGCAGTGGACCAATGGGCGGAGACGGGCGTTCCGGACAATCCTCGCGCGTGGATTATTCAGGCGGCGAAGAACAAAGCCATCGATCGCATCCGGCGGAAGCAGAACTATGCGGCGAAGCTGGAATCGTATGTAGCGTCGGGTTTCTTCCGGGAAGTGGACGAACCGGATTACGATACCGACGAAATTCCGGACGACCGGCTGCGGCTGATCTTTACCTGCTGCCATCCGGCGCTGGCTCCGGAGGCGCAGATCGCGCTGACGCTGCGCACGCTGTGCGGGCTGGAGACCGATGAGATTGCACGCGCGTTTCTGGTTCCGCCCGCGACCATGGCGCAGCGGCTGGTGCGGGCCAAGCGCAAGATTCGCGATGCCGGTATTCCCTACGCGGTGCCGGAGAAAAAAGAGATGCCGGCGCGGCTGGACGCGGTACTCACCGTCATCTACCTGGTATTCAACGAAGGCTACGCGGCCACGCGCGGCGGGACGCTGGTGCGGACGGATCTTTCGACGGAAGCGATCCGCCTGGGCAACCTGGTGCGGACGCTGATGATGCCGCGTGCGCCGGCCGAGGTGACGGGGCTGGTGGCGCTGATGATGCTGCACGACGCGCGGCGCGAAGCGCGGCTGGACGCGGCCGGGGACCTGGTACTGCTGGAACATCAGGACCGGAGGTTGTGGAACCGCGGGCAGATCGATGCGGCTTTGCCGCTGGTGGAGGAGGCGCTGGCGGCGGAGCCAGGGCCGTACGCGCTGCAGGCGGCGATTGCGGCGGAGCATTGCAAGGCGAAGCGGGCGGAGGAGACGGACTGGCGCGCTATTCTGGGCCTCTTCGACCTTTTGCAACGGGTGCAGCCTTCGCCGGTGGTGGCGCTGAACCGCGCGGTGGCGGTGGCGATGGTCGCCGGACCGGGGGCGGCGCTGGCGCTAGTGGAAGGATTGGCGGGCGATCTGGAAGAGTATCATTTATTACACGCGGCGCGCGCCGACCTGCTGCGGCGCCTGGGCGAGGCGGGCGAAGCGGCGAAGAGTTACCGCCGGGCGCTGGAGCTGGTGACCAACGACAGCGAGCGGCGGTATCTGAAACGGCGTTTGCGGCAAGTGGCGGGCTGAGGGCTGCTCGCTGTCTTAGCCCAGGAAGCGCGTGGTTTTGATGAGCCGGACCAGGCGGGTCATCCAGCGGGCATACATGGCGGCATCGACGGGGCCGAAGGGAGCGATGGGAATGAGGTGCTGCGCGGCGACGGTCTGGCCGGCGGTGTATTTGAGGATCCCTTCAGCGCCGTGGCGCGGATGGAGCCCGGATTCCTTCATGCCTCCGATGGGCGAATCGACGGAGCCCCAGGCGGCGGCATAGGCCTCATTGATATTGACGTTACCGGTGCGGATGCGCCGCGCGAGCCGCATGGCGCACCGGGTGTTTCGCGACCAGATGGCGGCGCTGAGGCCGTAGCGGCCGGCGTTGGCGAGTTCCACCGCTTCGTCTTCGCCGCGAAACGGGTACACGGAAACGACGGGGCCGAAGGTCTCCTCGGCGAAGACCTGCATCTCCGGGCGAACGCCGGTGAGGATGGTCGGCTCGTAGAAGAGCGGGCCGAGATCGGGGCGAGGGCGTCCGCCGGCGGCGACGGTCGCGCCTTTGGAGACGGCATCGGCGACATGCGCTTCGACGGAAGCGAGCTGGCGCGCGGTGGCGAGCGATCCCATATCGGCGGAATAATCCAGAGCGGCGCCGAGTTTCATGCTGCGAGTTCGTTCGCAAAAGCGCGCAAGGAAGGCATCGAACAGGGACTCATGGACGTAGATGCGTTCGATGGAGACGCAGACCTGTCCGGCGCCGCAGAAGCAGCCGCGCACGGCGCCTTCGACGGCGGAGGCGAGCGCGGCATCGGCGAGCACGAGCATGGGGTTCTTGCCGCCGAGTTCGAGCGAGCAGCCGATCAAGCGTTCGGCGGCCTGTTGGCCGACGGTTCTGCCGACGCGGCCGCTGCCGGTGAACATGATGTAATCGGCATGCGCGGTGAGGGCCGGTCCGAGCAGAGCTCCCTCGCCGGTGACCACGTGCAGGACGTCACGGGGAAGTCCGGATTCGCGCAGGAGATCGAGGGCCCAGAGAGCGGTGAAGGCGGCTTGGGGGTCGGGCTTGAGGACGCAGGCGTTGCCGGCCATGAGGGCGGGAAGGGCGTCGGTAATTCCAAGAGTCAGGGGGAAATTCCAGGGCGAAAGGAAACCGATGACGCCGAGCGGGTGGCGCAGTTCGAGGGTGCGGGTGAGGATGGGGAGCGCGCCTTTGCGCCGCCGGGCGCGGAGAAATCCGGCGGCGTGCAGAGCGTAGTAGCGGGCCACGATGGCGGTATCCAGAATCTCTTCGAAGGCGTGGCGGCGAGCCTTGCCGATTTCGAGCTGAATCAGGTCCAGGGCTTCGTCCTGGCGCTCGAGGAGGAGGTCATGGAACCGCAGCAGAATGCGGGAGCGGGCAGAGATTCCGGCGGCATGCCAGGCGGGTTGTGCGGCGCGGGCGAGCGCTACGGCGCGGGCGACATCGGGCTCGCCGCCGGCGGGTAAGTCTCCCAGCAGGTCGCCGCTGAAGGGCATGCGCACGGGGATCTTCCCGTGGGGAGGGCTTGCCACGGCGGCGGAAGCAGCCAGCCGGGCAATCCGGTGGGGGTCGATTTTGCCGCGCGCCATTGACATACACCCGAATCCATCCTACTCTACAATCGGACTGCGTACTCTGAAATTAACGTGGAGGTCGCAATGGAAACCCTTGAGTTACCCGTTTTGGAAGACGTGGAAGAGGCCAATGTGGCGCAGGAACCGAAGTTCGATCTCGCCGCATTTCGTCTCTGGCGAGAAGCCAGCCGTCCGGATAACAGCCCCGAGGAGGACTCTCCGGCCGCGGAACGTTGAACATCCATGCACGCGCCCAGCCTGAGCCGGCGATTGAGTGGGATAGACGCGGCCTTCCTCTATCTCGAGCGCAAGGAGATTCCCCTACACATTGCCGGGCTCTGCGTATTCGAAGGTACGATTCCATTCAAAGAGTTTGTGGCCTCTATCGATTCGCGGCTCGACTTACTGCCGCGGTACAGGCAGGTTGTCGTTGAGCCCCCTTTCCATTTAGGGTATCCGATCTGGGAAGATGACCCGGCATTCGACATCCACCGCCACATATTCCAGGTGGCGGTGGATGCGCCCGGGGGACAGGCGGAGCTGGAAGCGCTGGCGAGCCGGATTTTGACACAGGTGATGGACCGGAGAAAACCCCTGTGGGACATTTACGTGATCGACGGGCTGGCCGAAGGGCGCGGGGCGATTCTGGCGCGGGTGCACCATGCGCTGGCCGATGGCATCGCGGGCACGTCGCTGATGAAGATTATCCTGGACCCCGATCCGGAAGTTCGGCCGATTCCTCGCAAGCGCCGGTCCCGGCCGCGGCTGGCGCATAGCAATGGCAAGGGAAACGGCAGCAGCACGCTGGCGGATTCGGTGGCGAGCGCCGTGCACAGTTCGCTGGAAAGCATGATCATGGCGGAGGCGGTGCTGCTGGATTTCGCACGCTCGCTATTCGACAGTCATACGCAGGAGGCTATGCAGAAGCTGTTGGGGCTGATTCCGGAACTCGGGGCGGCCAGTGAACGGTTCCCGTTCAACAAGCCCTGCAGCGGAGAGCGTACGTTTTCGTGCACACAGTTTCCCTTCGCGCAGATCGGCGCCATCCGGGAAGCTGCCGGGGGGACGGCGAACGACGTCATTCTGACGATTGTGACCCGCGCGGTTTCGCGCTACATCGAACTGCACGGCGAACCGGTAAAGGGGCGCTTTCTGCGCATGGTGTGCCCGGTGAGCATGCGTCACGACGACCGCGGGGAGAGCCTGGGGAACCAGATTTCGTTTCTGCCGGTGGCGCTGCCTTTGGGAATCAAGGACCCGATGGCGATGATGCGCGCGGTTGCCGCGCGTACGGAAATCATGAAGAACGCCAAGGCAGCGCACCTGGTGGCGTTGGTTGCGAGCTGGCTCGGGGCGGCACCGCCGCCATTGCAGGCGTTGTTCTGGAGCAAGGTGCCGCAGCTCAACCTGCCGATGCCGTTGTTCAACATGATCTGCACCAATGTGCCGGGTTCCCAGACTCCGCTCTATGCTCTGGGCCGGAAGATGATTGCATTTTACCCGCACGTACCGACAGGTTACGAGTTGGGAGTAAATTGCGCGGTGCAGAGCTATGACGGGCAGGTATTCTGCGGGCTGACCGCCGACACACACGTGGTACCGGATGTCGACCGGTTGCGTGATTACATCCTGGCATCGTTTCAGGAGTTGCGCCGGGCGGCTCTGCGCGGCCGCGCAGCGGTCCACTAACTCACGGAATGCGATAATTACCCGATTGCTTTATTAAAGTTATTAGGGTACTGTTATCCTGAATCCAGCGCCGCTTACTTTCCTCTTGGACGGTTAGGGAAGCAAGCGGCGCTACACCCGAATTCACGAACTTCGCGGAATGCGTGTAGCCGGCGAGCGGAAAGAAGTGCCGCTCCCCCCGACGGAAAGGTGTGTATGTCCGCGGAAGAGATCGATCAGCCCTTCGATACGATTGAGAGCGCTCAGGAATATATGAGCGTCCTGGCAGTGACCATCCTGGACGTGATGAAGGAACTCAATGACGCTCGCGGCCAAGCACTGCAGGACGGGGAAGACCGGCGCACCAGAGCATTGGAGCTGGCGGCCTTCAAACTGAAGATGCTCAGTTGTTACGTGCACAAGAGCCGCAGAGCACTCAACGACCTTCGGATTCTCCGTCGTCTGATTCTGAATGAGCGCCTGAGTGTGGAGAACATCATCGCGACGATGTGATGTTTATTACGGATCTCCGGCACGCAGAATTGAGGAACAAGGATGGACTCAATTGCGCACGCCACCTTCTGGTTTGTCAGCGGACGAACGTTGTTCGCCTGTCTCCATCTGCTCGGCTTAGCATGTTTTGTTTTTATCGCGGCGCGGCGATTGCAGCCTCTGCGGGCGGCGCAGCGCGACTTACGCTTTGACCACCCGTGGACGCGGCTGGGACGAGTGCTGCAATACTGGCTTTCGCAGTGGCGGCACCCCCGGTTTCCATATGCCGGAGCGATGCACCTTCTGATCTTTGCCGGGTTTCTGATTCTGGCGGGCCACGCATTTGCGCTGCTGGGACTCGGCATTTCGGACCGCTTTCGTCCCGCCGAATCCGGCGGTCTGTACGATGCAGTGCGCGAATATGCCGCGACAGTGGTCTTCCTGTGCATGATCGCGGCGGCGGGAAGACGGCTCATTCTGCGGCCGGCGCGATATCCGCGTTCGGCGGACGCCATCTTTCTGCTGGCATTGATTGCGGTGCTGATGGCGGCGGACGGGTTGTTCGAGGGGAGCTATGACGCATTTACGCACCGGTTGGCGGCGACTTACTCGCTGACCTGGGTGGTGGGGCAGAGTTTCGCGCATGCTTCGGCGACTTACTTACACAGGGTTCACCTGGGGGCATACCTGGCGCATGAGGCGAGCTTCTTTTTCCTGCTGTGCTACCGCCCTTTCGGCATCCAGTTTCATGTCGAAACCTCGTTGTTCTCCATTTACTTCGCGAAGTTAGAGCGGGGGACGGTGAAACCGGTGCGCTGGGGCGTTGCGGAGGAGCAACTCGACAGCGTCGCGTCCTTGGGCGTGAAGCGCTTCGAGGATTTCACCTGGAAACACATTCTGGATTTTTACTCCTGCGCGGACTGCGGCAGGTGCGCGGAGATGTGCCCGGCGCATGCGGTGGGAAGACCGCTGGCGCCGCGCACGTTTTCCATCAAGGGCCGCGACTACCTTTTCCGCCACTATCCGGTGTTCGCCGCATCGTGCGACGGCGAGCGCCTGGTGGGCGATGTTTTTTCGGAGGATGAAATCTGGTCGTGCACGACCTGCGGCGCGTGCGAGGCGGAGTGCCCGCTGTTGGTGGAATACATCGACAAGATCGTCGACCTGCGGCGCGGGCTGATGGATGACGGCAAGGCGCCGCAGTCGCTGCATAAGCCGCTGAAGTCGCTGGAAAGCCGCGGGAATCCGTTCGGCAAGATGGAAAAGCGCAGGGGGGACTGGGCGCAGGGGACGGCGGCGGTTCCGGTGGATGGCGCGGGCGGCGCCGGAACGCTCTACTTTGCCGACAGCATCACGTCGTATGACGAGCGGATGCAATCGATCGCGCGGGCGGTCGCGCGGATTCTGGAGCGGGTGGAGGGGAGCTTCGGCATTCTGGGCGCGAAGGAACGGGACAGCGGGCACGACGTGCGCCGTTTCGGCGAGGAGACGCTGTTTCAAGCGCTGCGCGACCATAACAGCGAGGCGATCCGGGCGTCGGGAGCGCGCCGGATTGTGACCGCGGACCCGCACGCGTTCAACGCGCTGCGGCACGATTACCGCGACATGCCGCCGGTGGAGCACATCAGCCAGACGATCGCGCACGGGGTGAAATCCGGCGCGATCCGGCTGAAGCCGGCCGATGGCGCCACTTACACATATCACGACCCGTGTTACCTGGGGCGGCACAACGGAGTTTACGATGACCCGCGTACGGCAATCGACGCGATTGGGGGCGCGCGGCGCGTGGAGATGAAGCGTTCGCGCGACCGCTCTTTCTGCTGCGGGGGCGGCGGGCTGGCGCTGTTCTACGAAGCCAGGGAACGGGAGCGGATGGGGGTGCGGCGGGTGCGCATGGCGGCCGAAGCAGGGGCCACCACGATGGTGACGGCGTGCCCGTTCTGCCTTACGAACATCGAAGACGCCATCAAAGTGGCGGGACTGGAAGGACAGATGACGGCCATCGACCTGGCGGAACTGGTCGACCGGCAGATGGAGACGCCGGAGTCTCCAGTCGCCAAATAGAAGGAGCGAAACATGGAGATTCTGGTTTGCGTGAAGCGCGTGCCGGATGCGGCGGAAAACGAGATCGAACTGAACGCCGAGGGCACGGATATTGAACGCGGCGAGCTGGTCTATTCGGTGAACGAAGCGGATAACTACGCGGTGGAAGAGGCGCTGCAGATTACCGGCCGGGTGGGCGGCAGCGTGACGGTGGTCACGGTGGGCGAGGAAGAGGACGAAGACGTGCTGCGGAGGCAAATGGCAATGGGCGCGGCCCACGGCGCACTCATCTGCGACGATGCTTTCCGCGGATCGGACGGGCGCGGAATCGCCGCCATCCTGAAAGCATTCGTGGAGACAGCCCATTATGACCTGATCCTGACGGGCGTGCAGGCCGACGATGGCTGCGCGCAGGTGGGTGGAATGCTGGCGGCGATGTTGGATTATCCGTTCGCTTCGCTGGTGACCTCGATCGAGGTGATGGACCAGCGGACGCTGAAGATCGCCCGCGAGATCGAAGGCGGCAGCAGGGAAATCCACGCCATCGATCTGCCATGCGTGCTTTCGGTTCAGACCGGAATCAATGAGCCGCGGTATGTAGGAATGCGCGGCATCCGGCAGGCGGCCTCTCTGCCGGTTTCACGGCTCGGCGCGCCGGAACTGGCATTGGCTTTGAGTTACTCGGGGAAGATCAATGCCCGGGTAGTCCGGACGGACTACTTCGTACCTCCGGCGGGCAAGGGAGCGGAGTTGTTGAGAGGCAGCCGGGAGGAGATAGCCGGGAAGTTAGTCGAGCTGTTGAAGGTCAAGGGAGGGTTGAACTAATGGCACGCATCTTCACTTACATCGTGCATAAGTCGGGCATAGCCGACGATACGGCGGCCGAGTTGGCGGCCGCGGCGCGGAAGATCGATGCGGCGGAGCAGCCGACGGCGATTGTATGCGGGTGGGGCGCGGAACTGGACCAGGTCTGCGCGAGCCTGTGCACCACTTACAGGGAGGTGTGGAAGATCGCGCTCGAACCGCTGGCTTATCCCGACGCCGAAGCGGTGCGGGGGGTTCTGGCGAGCATGGTTGCGGAGGGCAGCATCCTTCTCGTGCCGCACGGCCACTTCGGAGTGGATCTCTCGCCCGGGCTTGCCGTCAGGCTGGGCGCGGCCTACGTGCCTGACGTCATCGATATCGAAGGCGTGGAAGGGCGCTGGTTGAAGGCGGTGCGGCAGGAGTTTGGCGGGCTGGTCGCCACGCATGTACGGTGCGACCTGCAGAGCGGCGCGGTGTTGAATATCCGGCCGGGCGCATTTCGTGCGGTGGATGGCGCACCGGCGGGCGGACGGGTGGTGGAGCGTGCGGCGCCGGCCGGTCCAGCGAGGGCGCGGCGGAGATACCTGGAGACGATTGCCGCCGAAACAGGCGATGTGGATATCACAAAGGAACGGGTGTTGATATCGATCGGACGCGGAATCGGGGAGCAGGAGAATATCGCGATCGCCGAAGGGTTAGCGGAGGCGATGGGGGCGAAAGTAAGCTGCTCGCGGCCGGTGGTGGACGCCAAGTGGATGGATAAGTCGCGGCAGGTGGGGTCGAGCGGGAAGACGGTACGGCCGAAGGTGTATCTTGCGTGCGGCATCAGCGGCTCGTTCCAGCACCTGGCCGGAATCAAGGGAAACCCGTTCCTGGTGGCGATCAACAAGAACCCGAAAGCGCCGATTTTCCGCGCGGCGGATATCGGGGTCGTGGATGACCTGCTGGAGTTCCTGCCGGCGCTGGCGGAGCGGGTGCGCGAAGAAAGAGCCGTGGCGGGCGGGGAAAGGCGGCGGCCATGATTCCGGCGAAAACGCTGAAGCTGAGCCTGAAATCGCTGCGGGAATTCGCCCGGAAGCGGCTGCCCGACGAAGAAGTGATCGCGCTGGACGAGCGCGACGAGTGCCCCCTGGAGATTGTGCGGCACATGTGCAGTCCGGACCAGTTGGGGATTCAGCTACTGTTCATTCCCGAAGAATTCGGCGGCTTCGGCGGCGGCGCATTCGATGTGTACTGCGTCTGCGAAGAGATGGCGCGGATCGACCTGGGGGTTGCCACCAGCGTGCTGGCGACGTTTCTGGGCAGCGACCCGATCACCGTGGGGGCGACGCCGGCGCAAAAAAAGCTGTGGCTTTCGCGGATTGCGAACGAAGGGCTGCTGTTCGCCTACGGCGCCACGGAACCGGATGCGGGCAGCGACCTGGGCGCGCTGGAGACGACGGCGGAACGGGTCATGGAAGGCGACCGCATCACGGGCTACCGCATCAACGGCAGTAAGCAGTGGATCAGCAACGGCGGGATCGCGGACGCGTATAGCGTGCTGGCGAATACGCCCGGGGGACCGAGCTGGTTCATTGTGGAGCGCGGCGCGCCGGGCTTTTCGCAGGGAAAGCCGGAGAACAAACACGGCATCCGGCTGAGCAACACGGCGGCGCTTTCCTTCAGCGACGTGGTGGTGGGGTCTGACCGGCTGGTAGGCGAAGTGGAAGGGCAGGGGCTGCTGCAGGCGCAGGCGGTATTCGGCTACACGCGGCTGATGGTGGCGGCGTTCGGGCTGGGCGCGGGCTGGGCGGCGCTGGACCGCGCGATTCCCTACTCGGCCAAACGCATTCAGGCGGGCTCGCCGCTTTCGGAAAAGCAGGGCTACACGCACAAGCTGATTGTTCCGCACGCGGTGCGGCTGGAGGCGGGGCGCGCATACATCGAGGAGACCGCCGAGCGGATCGACGCGGGAGAAGGCAGCCTCAACACCGAAGGCGCGATTGCGAAATACATGGCGACGGAGGCGGGTAACGCGGCCGGGGAAGCGGCGATTCAGGCTTTGGGCGGGTACGGGTACACGCACGAGTACCTGGTGGAGAAGATCAGCCGCGACGTGCGCATCACCTGCATTTACGAAGGCACCAGCGAAATCATGGAAATGACCATCGCACGCGACCGCTGGCAGTCACACCTGAAGACGCGCGGCCAGTATTACCACGAGCGGGCGCGCGAACTGGAGGCGCTGGCGTCGCAGAGTCCCGGCGCGGGCGCGGGAGAGGCGGCCATGGCCATGCACGTTCTGGCGGACCTGATGGAGCAGGCGCGCGCCGCGCGGCTGACGCGCTTCCAGCATATTCTGCTGCGGCTGGGCGAATGGATCGCCTATGCGGAGTGCGCCGGCGCGCTGGCCCGGCGTGCGGCACGGGCAGCCGAAGGCAAGCTGAACGAGAAGGCGAGCCGGCGCTTCGATGCCGCGCTGGCGGCCGCGATCAGCCGCGTGTTTGCGCGGGAGGCGGCTTTGCGGGTGGCCCAGGAGGGCCTCAAGTGGGTGATTGGCGCGGGGGGTGAAGCGGTAAAGGTGGATTTCGCCGCGCTGCACCGCGCGCAGGCCGGCCTGGTGGCCGATATGGATTTGATAGCCGATGCGCTGTACGGACGGGCCTCCAGGCCCGCGACGCGTGTCGCATAAAGGAACCTTCACGGTTCTCCGGAGGATGTCATGGTGGACACAGCGAATCGCGCGATCGCGATTGTGGGGGCGGGTGCGATTCTGCCCGACGCACCGAACGTGGCGACGTTCTGGAGCAATATCAAAAGCGGCCGGGACAGTATCAGCGAGGTCGCGCCGGACCGCTGGGACCCGGCTCTCTATTACGATTCCGACCGCGCGGCGCCGGACAAGACGTATTCGAAGATCGGCGGATGGGTGCACGAGGCGCCGTGGGATCCCTTGGGCTGGCGCATGGCGATTCCGCCGCGCGTGGCCGATGCCATGGATGGGGCGCAGCGATGGGCGATCGCCTGCACGCGCGAAGCGCTGGCCGATTACGGCTACCCGGACCGCCCTCTGAATACGGAGCGCACGGCGGTGATTCTGGGCAACGCCATGGCGGGCGAGAGGCATTATCTCACCTCCCTGAGGGCATATTTTCCCGAATATGCGCGCGAGTTGGATGCATGCGCGGCGTTCGCCGCGCTGCCGGCCGCGGTGCGGCGCGACATCACACGCGAATGGCGCGAGCGCATGGGCGGGCACCTGCCGCCGATCACCGAAGACAGCATGCCGGGCGAACTGGCCAACTGCCTGGCGGGACGGATCGCCAACCTCTATAACTTCCGCGGGCCGAACTTCACCTGCGATGCCGCGTGCGCCTCCGCAATCGCGGCGATGCACGCCGCGAGCGAAGGGCTGATCGGGCGTGAATTCGACTCGGTCCTGACGGGCGGTGTCGACCGCAACATGGGCGCGCCCACGTTCATTAAGTTCTGCAAAATCGGCGCGCTATCCGCCACGGGCTCGAGGCCCTACGCGGAAGGCGCCGACGGTTTCGTGATGGGCGAAGGCGCGGCGCTATTTCTGATGAAGCGGCTGGAAGACGCGGAACGCGACGGCGACCGGATTTACGCGGTGATCCGCGGCATCGGCGCTTCGAGCGACGGGAGAGGGAAAGGCATCACGGCGCCCAACCCGATCGGGCAGAAATTCGCCATCGAGCGGGCGTGGGAAAGCGCGGGGCTTTCGCCGGTGACCGCCACCATGCTCGAAGGCCACGGGACATCCACCAGCGTGGGCGATGTGGTGGAAGTGGAAAGCATCGCGGCGGTGCTGAACGGGCATGGGGCGAACGGGCACAGGATCGCGCTCGGTTCGGTGAAATCGAATATCGGGCACCTGAAAGGGGCGGCGGGAGCGGCGGGCGTGCTGAAAACGGCGCTGGCGCTGCGCGACAGGGTTCTGCCGCCGAGTGTGCACTGCGAGCGTCCCAATTCGAATATCGATTTCACGCACTCTCCACTGGAAGTGAACACCGCACTGCGGCCGTGGGAGGAGACGGCGGAGGGCGTGCGCCGGGCGGGGGTGAGCGCGTTCGGTTTCGGCGGCACGAATTTCCACGTGGTGATGGAGGAGTACGTTCCGGGGCGGCTCAACGGCAAAACGGAGGCGCATACTTCGGCCGCGAAGCCGGTGGCGCGGGAAAGCGCGGGCACGGCGTCATCGCGCGGCGCGCTGGTGATCGGGGCGGCGACGGAGGCGGACCTCATTGCGCGGCTGCGCGAGATTCAGAGGAACCCACCGGAACCCGCGGCGCCGGCGGCGGACGATCTGCGCGCGGCGTACCGGGTGGCCATCGATTCCGCGAACCGCGACGAACTGATCGGGAAATGCGCGAAGGCGCTGCAGGCTTTCGAAACCAATCAGCCGGGTGTGTGGAAAGCGCTCGGCGCGCAGGGCATTTTCCGCGGCCACGGGCCGGCGCCCAAGGTGGCCTTTTTGTACACGGGGCAGGGCTCGCAATACGTGAATATGCTGCGGGAACTGCGCGCCGTGGAGCCCATCGTCGCCGAAACGTTCGCCGAAGCCGACAGGGCGCTGACGCCGTTGCTCGGCAAGCCGCTCACGGAGTTCATTTTCGTCGAGCCGTCCGATGCCGCCGCGGTGGCGCGTGCGGAGGAGGACCTGCGGCAGACGGCGATCACGCAACCCGCGGTACTGGCAGTCGATATCGCGTTCACGCGCCTGCTGGCGGCGCGCGGCATCGTTCCGGACATGACGATGGGGCACAGCCTGGGCGAATACGGGGCACTGGTGGCCTCCGGCGCCATGAGCTTCGCGGATGCGCTGGAAGCGGTGAGCGCGCGCGGCAGAGAGATGACGCGGGTTTCGGTGGCGGATAACGGACGGATGGCCGCAGTGTTCGCGCCCATGGCCGAGATCGAGCGGATTCTGAAGACGATCGATGGCTACGTGGTGGTGGCCAATGTGAACAGCCACCGGCAGGCCGTGATCGGGGGCGCGAGCGCGGCGGTGGAGCGGGCCATGGAGGTGTTCGAGAACGCGGGCTACAACGTGGTCGCGCTGCCGGTCAGCCACGCGTTTCATACGGCGATCGTGGCGCCGGCGAGCGAACCCCTGCGCAGCATGCTGGAGCGGCTGCAACTGCGCGCGCCAAGGATTCCGACGGTCGCCAACGTGGACGGCGAGTTTTATCCCCAGGGGAGCGACGCGCCGCGGCGGATGCTCGACATTCTGGCGCGGCAGATCGCTTCGCCGGTGCAGTTTGTCAAAGGGCTGGAGACGCTGTACGCAGCGGGGGCGCGCGTGTTTGTCGAAGTGGGGCCGAAGAAGGCGCTGCAGGGTTTTGCGGAAGATGTGCTGGGCGGCAACCCGGATGTGATCACGCTGTTTGCGAATCATCCGAAGACGGGCGATGTGGCGAGCTTCCAGCAGGCGCTGTGCGGCATGTACGCGGCGGGGTTGGGCGCGCCGCGGCCGGCGAGCGGCGGCGGCCCCGGCGGCGGGGGATCTCCGCGCGCGAACGGGCGGCCGGTGGTGATTACGGGCGCCGCAGTGGGGCTTCCCGGCCACGGCCACATTTTCGACGATGCCAATATCGGCCGCATCCTGCGCGGCGAACAGTTTATCGACGTCATTCCGGCGCGCTTCCGCCGCGCCATGCTGGATAAGCACATCACGCGGCTGGTGAAGTCGGAAAACGGCGGACCGGTGTTCGAATCGATCAGCGATCCCAATGAAGTTCTGAAGCTGGCGGGACGCGGCGAAGCGTTCGACCTGACGGCGGAATTCGGCATTCCGGCGGACCGGGTGGCGTCGATGGACCGCGTGACGCGCCTGGCGATCGCCGCCGGAATCGATGCGCTGCGCGACGCCGGCATCCCGCTGGTGATGCGATATAAGAATACGACCAAGGGAACGCAGTTGCCGGACCGCTGGTCGCTGCCGGATGCGCTGCGCGACGATACGGGCGTGATTTTCGCGAGCGTCTTTCCGGGGTACGATTCCTTCGCCGACGAGATGGCGCGGTATTATGCCGATCGCTCGCGGCGCGAGCAGCTTGCGCTGCTGGAAAGCCTGCGGAGCCGTGCGGCGGAAACGAACGGCCATTCCATGATGGGGGTCGAACTCGACCGGCGCATCGCCGAAGTGCAGACGGCGCTGCAGAACGAGCCGTACTTTTTCGACCGGCGCTTCCTGTTCCGCACTCTTTCGATGGGGCATTCGCAATTTGCGGAGTTAATTGGCGCGCGGGGGCCGAACACGCAGATCAATTCCGCGTGCGCGAGCACGACGCAGGCGGTGGCGCTGGCCGAGGACTGGATCGCGGCCGGGCGCTGCCGCCGGGTGATTGTGATCTCGGCCGACGACGTGGCTTCCGACCGGCTGCTGGAGTGGTTCGGGGCCGGATTCCTGGCAAGCGGAGCCGCGGCGACGGACGAGATTGTGGAAGAGGCCGCGGTACCGTTCGACCGGCGGCGGCACGGAATGATTATCGGGATGGGCGCGGCGGCGATGGTGATCGAACGCGCCGATGCGGCTGCCGAGCGAGGGCTGCGGCCGATCTGCGAAGTGCTGGCGGCGGTGACGGCCAACAGCGCATATCACGGGACGCGGCTCGATGCGGCGCACATTTCGGGAATCATGGAATCGCTTATGGCCCAGGCGGAGGAACGGCGCGGCATCTCGCGCGCGGATGTGGCGCGCAACCTGGTTTTCGTTTCGCACGAAACCTACACGCCGGCGCGCGGCGGGAGTGCATCGGCGGAGATCCATTCGCTGCGGCGGGTGTTTGACGGCGCGGCGGACGGCATCGTCATCGCCAATACCAAGGGGTTCACGGGGCACGCGATGGGAACGGGCATCGAAGACGTGATCGCGGTGAAATCGCTGGAGACGGGCTGCGTGCCGCCGGTGGCGAATTTCAAGGAGGCCGATCCGGAGTTGGGCGCGTTGAATCTTTCGCGCGGCGGTGCGTATCCGGTGGAGTATGCGCTGCGGCTGGGCGCGGGCTTCGGGTCGCAAATCAGCATGTCGCTGCTGCGCAGGGTGCCGGCGGATGGGCCGCGACCGGCGGCGGCAGAACTCGGGTATGGCAACCGCATCGAGAACGAAGGCGTGTGGCGGGCGTGGCTCGAGAAGGCGGCGGGGCACGCGGCGGAACTGGAGGTGGTACACAGGACGCTGCGGATTCGGGATGCGCAGGTGGCGGGACCGGTTGAGTTGCATGTGAGGGCGGCGGAGGCGAAGGTGGAGGCGAAGGTGGAGGCGAAGGCGCCGCTCCCTGCGGGTGCAGCTCGGAGTGAGGCCATCGTCGAAGCGCGGGTGGAAACACGGATGGAAGCGCGGATGGAAGCGCGGCCGGAGCGGGCGGTGCGGGAGACGGTGTTGGGGATTGTGGCGGAGAAGACGGGGTATCCGCGGGAGATGCTGGATCCCGATCTGGATCTGGAGGCGGATCTGGGGATCGATACGGTCAAGCAGGCGGAGATG